>Ga0157364_1001283_pt1 | contig 20924 bp, 7 predicted proteins | sample AttsexASBM2_FD_111476 | JGI IMG/M metagenome (GOLD analysis project Ga0157364, IMG submission 111476) | Fungus gardens microbial communities from leaf cutter ant in Ribeirão Preto, State of São Paulo, Brazil - Atta sexdens ASBM2 | ecosystem: Host-associated > Fungi > Mycelium > Unclassified ...
ATGTACATATAATGCAGAATGGTGTCATTCAGCAAAACAGTGTTATAGTGACATCTTGCGTATGATGTTAAATTTGTTCGAATAAGTTAGAACAATCTTTATCCAAGGAACATAATCAAAGAAGATTTCAATATTATCAAAAGATGATATTGCAGTGATATCAAAATTATATAATGTTTTATCTTATGTTGATAAAACATATATATGTGCAGTTAATAAAAAATTTTGAAACTTTTTAATATTAAAATTCATAATATTGTTAAAAATAAAAACTAAATGGTCAAGAGATTTTTAGTGCTGAAATAATTTTGTATGGATGTTTATATTAAGTCTCGAAATCCTTAAACTGCTCGCCGAATTTATTTTTAGTCTTGAAATGCAATTCTAATAGAACTTGAGTAGTAATATCACAAATTAAATTGACAAACAATTTAATTATATTGATGTTCGTAGGCATCTCTCAGATTGATTTTGATATTCCAATAAATATCTTAAAATTTGTAAATAATTTCATTGTGAAAAATATTACCTCGCCCGAAGAATAATATTTTTTGACAAAAAGTTCGTTCCAATTAAATCTATCAAAAATAATATTATTCAAATTATATTTTATTTTCCATAGATAGTTATGATTTCCCTGTTATCACAATTCCCTAACATAAATTGAAAGTAATATAATGATAATTATATATTTAATTGACATGTTATAAAGATACTTTAAAGAGAGATTACACTTACACATTAAAGCATCGATTTTTATGCAGATAAATGCCGTTTCTGACACACATCCATTATCCTTTTATCGCACTCTGCGCACGTCCGAGAGTAGAAAAGCACAGGTGAAGCATGCACGTGGGGGAGTTCTTCCGCTTTTACAATCGTAAAACCGCAGGTGCAGCTTGTCACACAATGAACAATGCTAGAACAATTTCGCAAATTAAATTGCAGTTTAATCCAATTTTTCACGAAGCGTTCTTGTTTCCGAGTTTGCGATCAAAACGATAATTTTCGCTTTATTCTAGCGAACTATACTCTCATAAGTATATTACTCTCATAAGTTAATTTAATTTTCACAAATTGATCTTATAATTGAACGCTAATTGATTCACTGAGATTCCCTCTTGTATTTCCTTGATAAAATGTACCAACACTTACTGTACAATCAAATTGTGTAAAAATACAATTAGTGTATAATTCTTTCATTAATAGAAACTTGTATAAATATTTTCTCTCTCTCTCTCTCTCTCTCTCTCTCTCTCTCTCTCTTTCTCTCGTTTAAGTCATAGACTTATTTTAAAAATAAATACACAAACAAAAAATGAAATTAATAAGTTTCCGGGAATTGACAATCATATACAAAATATCGAGTCGGAAAAAATTATCATAGCGCTATAAATTTTTGTTCCGACCCGATATTTTGTATGCAATTTGTCAATTTTTGGAAGTTATTTTTCGAAGCAAAATTTCAAAATTTAAGCAGTTATAACTTCTTTAAAACGAATTTAAATTTAAATTTAAAAAAAGGAAAAAATTTTAAAGCTTAAAACCTCTATTTTCGAAAGATTACTATGATTTTTTAATTTTTGTGACTTTGATAATTTTTACATGTAGCAAATTACGAACTGGACAAAATGGAAAGTTTTCCTTTCACTTTGTGGCTTTGTCAGGTGCCTAAAAAGATTGTTATTGAATTATTTTAAACTATCGCGAATTTAATAAAAAAGGAGCATTTTGATTTTTATTGTTAATAATTTCTTAAAAATGATTGTACTACAATTAAAAAAAACAAAGTAATTCTCAAATATTCTTTAAAAATACATACATAATACAAATGAAGTAGCGCTACAATCTTTTGTTTCGACTCAATAAAATATTTTACTATGAATATATATATATATATATATTCATAATAATTTTTAAATATTATCGAGACATAATTTTAAAATATTTTTGTCGCCAAATTAATTTTATTTTCAAATACAAAATGTATCTAGTTTCATTTAATATTTTTGTGAAGCTTAATTTAACTTAAATAATGTAAAACTAAGAACGCTTTGAAAGCGTAACGTATACAATTTGTTTCCTACGAAGCCATTGAAGTATAACGAAGAACTGCTCGCTCGTGCAAAGTTTAAGTTTCGCGAACTTGATAGTTTGATCGTCAACGCGTGCATAATCGATCACACGAACCATATGGTTCACGTGCCCCCAGCATGGAAGTAATGGGTCATGGTTACGTAAAGAAGACCTTAAACGGCGATGTTCACGCTCTGTTCTTGTGTTTCGAAAGTTGATATACAGCGCAGATGTTCCGGAAAATATCCGATCTCATTAAATAGAAACAATTTCAGATAGCGTTTGATCAATACAGAAACTTAATTTAACATAAAGTGAGTTGTCAAAAATTTTCTTCTTAAATAAATGTTTCTCAGGCAATTAAGAATAATTATTTAGGATTAAATCAACAAATTATTTAATAAAATAAATTCGTAAAATTTAATTAAGACGATAAGTCAACTTATAACGGTTCCAATAAATGTAATTTTTTATACGTTGCAAATGAAACAAGGCTCGTCGAATAAAATTTGTATAATCAATCAACGTATAAGCATTTGATAAAATTTACTATCCTCTTCGTTTTACTATGAAGGTCAATTGATACGTTATCATGGTCATTGTCATTTCTCTGAATACGATAAGTCGAATCAATTTTACCAAGAGAATGATAAAACATTATCATGGAGAAAACAGACAAAATATACAATCATTTTGATAATTATAAATTAGGCAAAATAATTAAGTAATATAATAAATTGCAATTGCTGAAAGATAATAATAATTGTAAGATAACATTATAAAAAATACGCTCTTTACCAATAAATTAAAATCTTAAAGTTCAGACTATCTTGAAATTTTTATTTTTTGTACTTTCAAGGTTTGTTTTTCTTATGTAAAGATTAGTTATTCAATAATACGTTTAATTAACATCATAACTAATGTGCGATTGTGGGAAGCCCTATTGAAGGGCAGGAAATGTGTGTCTTCTCTTTCTCTGCAGTCTTCCCAACCCCTTCGATTTCGATTTTGTCGCGATGGACTCTTAATCCGGAAGTCGGCTTTTGAAAGGAAATTACCTTCAAAGGATTCTGTCGGCCGATCATTTCCTGCAAACGCATTAACAGAAATTTTAATGTTTATAAAATACCTAATAAGCGTCGGCTGCTGCTTGTCTCGGAATTAAAAAGCCGCGGATGCATTTTCATTGAGTGGTAGAAAGTATCAGAAAGTGGTGAATGACGTCATATGTATGGGATTATGAAACATATAATGAAACATAAATTGCTCGGCAATAAAGTAATAAAGTAGCGATTTCGCGAATGAATGCACAGAAAAAAACGATTGTTGAAGTATTAACAAATTAGATACAGATCTAAAAGTAATTTTGTTAAGTAATCAAGATAATTAGAAAACTTAAAATAATATAGAAAATTCAAGCTTAATGAATAATGCTGCAGAAAAGTTCGATATTCAACAAATTTAAGCATCTTACATAATTATTTTAATAGTTTAACAAAATTATTTTCTGTATGTAGATACATTAAAAATATAATTAAATTAATTAAATGGAAACATATCTCATTTTTCGTAAATCTCATCTACTCTGATTCACCGATATTATTAGTCGCCGCGCCAGGTTACGAGTAAAGGGTTAATTTTTAGTAATAGACGTTACACACCCGTTTCTTAAAGTTCGTTGCAAGCCCACTCGTTGGCATACTTTCTGGTGTTATTTACGGATATTACAATTACCTCGTAAACTTTTTACGCTTCGACATGTTACGGACGATCGCCGTCGCGTCGCAACCGTTTCTCACGGAGGGAAAAAATGCTCTTCTGCGATGACGGTTGCTTCACGCAACATAAATTTTATGCGTGGAACCGTAGACTTTCCATTCGCGTAGGTCCGTCTTTGCAGGTGTTCCTCGCGAAATTTTCGCACAATATGCATGCTGCGTATCGGCTCTCAGACCGTATACATTAATCTGCGACGCGCCAACGCGATCACGGAAGGGTGGCGAAATTGAATTAACGTGCGAGTTAATACCCACGAAATTATGCTGCGTCGAATAAAAATTGGTCGAATAAAAATCCGCGATGCGTGTCGAATTAGCACGCTCTGACGCGTTGTGTGAGACAATAATTTCTTAAACGACCGAAGAAAGCGCATTGTAATGAATTACTATCTTTTTTGACATATTTGAAAATAATTAATATTTAAGTGCAGTATGCACTTTTCTGTATTGTGAATATCCGGATACTTGAATGCGAAAGTATTAACGAAATAGGTCGTGTAACAATCATATTTATTCACAAAGATTATAGCTCTTCCAAAGATTATAGTTTCCTTCAATATCGATTTCTTTCTCGTAAAAGCATTTATTCATTAATGGCGCCAATTTCTAAAAATGTCGATCGAATTAGGACGAGGAAACATAAAAGTGGAATTTATGTAAATTCTTTCTTTGTCCAGTTGTCTCGTCTCGCAGTCACACGCTCCACGTAAAACTGCCACGAAGCGGAGCAAATCGACATGCATTATTTATCGTTGGGGGTGCCTCTATGGGAAACTCTCTCTCTCTCTCTCGAGGGGGTGAAAACGTCAATACAAATTTTGATGAGAATTTCTTTGTTCTACTCATATTTACATAAATTCTGCTAAACACTTTGGCTCAATTATAAAATACCATACATGATGAAAATAAATTAATATATGATCGTTAGATTTCTAAGATTATTTTGAATTGTACAAAAGATTATAATAATGACTTTAAATAAGTGTTACAATCGGCATTATTCGCAAAATATTCATGAAGCAATCGAAATAATCAATTGTTTGTATTGTTGGTGCACCTTTCGCCGCGTATTGTGGATAACCACTCGCATGTAAAGATTCAAAGAGATCCAAGAAAGGGGTTGGCACAAACAACCCTTCGACGCGGCAGATGGTCGATTGAACAAAATCGATCTCCAACTTGATCTATCGAAATCTCAACGTTGTGTCACCGCGGGGGCGCCTGGCCGCCTCTTGACGTTATTTTCAATTTCCACATGACGATCGACTGATATAAACGTCGAAGGGTTTCGTAGCACAGCAGATGTTTTCGTCTAACGCGTCTATGATTCTCCGCTTCGATGTTTACATCACCTCGGTGTATATTTTCGATAAATTAGACGGCTTGAAAAAGCTTAATCACGATAGTGCGGCTGAGTGCAGTTTTCTCTAACCAGAGAAAAAAGAGAATTGCCCAATGATTTCGTTAGGCAAAGATCGCTTGATAAAGACCGAAGGGTTTCGTGACCGAGCAGATGCTTCGAAACTCAAAACATCGTATACCGTTTTTTTTGGAATTTTTTTAACGTTAAGCTGCTCGTTTATCCGTGTCAACATCTAAATTTACGAAAAGGAAAGATCGTTATAAAAAATATATTTCTCAACAAACAAAAAACACAACACAGCAAGATCGAACGCAATGTAGTTTCAGCAATGTAGGAAATTGATGGACGAAATATCCAGGCGAACCGCGAATTAGACAGCTGAATGAATAATGGCATTTCATTAGTGAGCGGGATCAATGATTGGTACGCTTAATGCGTGATTAATGACCACCGGATGTGTCGCATGACCACGTTGAGCGCGATTTTTCGTCATGACAATACTCGCTGCCTTTTTCCACCATCACGTGCTGCATGTTCAGATAATAATTGAAACCGCAACCACTCGCAAGCCGACGAAATTAGAAAAAGGGTGGCTCGCACAGGAGGGTAAAAGGAGACTAAGTTTGTTTCGCTGACCTCGATTGCAGCGTAGCATGAGTCGCCAACAAAGAAGATAATAATACGGCGGAAACGAAAAGCCAGACAATAATGTGCGATGGTGTAAGCAATATACAGCGGAAAGGGGTGTATTCGTGCGTGATTTGTTAATTGTTATTACAGTGCGTTTGCCACATTTATTAAATTGAATAATGTATTCGGTAAAATTATGCACTGTAATAATATATAATGTTATTGAAAATACAACATCCATTTTTTAATATTGATTGCAGTTTTTAATATGACTGCAGTTAAACGAGAAGCTTATTTCCGAATTTCCGAATTTGAATTTAAGATCAAGATTATACCTTATAGACCCAGAATCCAGAAATTTGAAGAAAATTAATGAAGAGTAGAAATTTTTATAAATTATTATCGGGAGCTTAATTACGATACTTACAGAGTATGACGTTTCATATCGATTGGTTCTGAGAAAAGGGTTAGAGATATCTTTATCGGACCGTCTGGCCAAAAACGAAATGATAAGCCCAACCGAAATTCCAGTATTGTCGGGGGTAGGGATATTTTATTATCTATATTAACCCTTGTCGCACGAGCGATAATTTTATTCTTTTAGAAAACAAGTGGGCTGATATTCTCTTTTGTGATAGTTGCGTCTTTTGTGTATTTATTTCGAAATTTTATTTTAATTTTTACCAGCGTTGAAACTCTAACTCTATATCTGTACAAAGTTAAAAAAAACGCGCGTGCACGCAAATTTGTAAGCAAAATAATGAAGTGTAATTAATAATGTTAAATTTTTTCGCAAAAATCGGCTTGCAACGCATACATTGGGAATCCCTTAGACATTTCATTTCAGCAAATTTCGATAAAATATGTTTTAAATAGTTTTTAAGAACTTTTTCGTATTTTATTTCTCATCAAATGCTGTTATCGTAATTAATAATATAATAGTGCGTGTATGCTGATGAATTCTTAACTCGAAAAGCATTGAAAATAAAAGAAAACATGAAAAAATCATCTAAGGCAATAATGATCGGGATAGTGATCTGGTTAGTCGCAATTGAAATTGTATTGATCTACAGTTAGGTAACTCCATTTTTTACCATAATTCGTATTCACTTCAAAATTTCCTTAACTGTATTAAGTCCAGTATACTGACAAAAACTTTACATTAATTTATTTTTGCTAAAAGCGAATGTAATTAAATGATTTTTTTCTATTTAAAGGTTAAAATTCCAGAATAAGATAAGATTGTAACTTAAAATGTAACTAAAAAACATTTATTATAAATAATTTTTTACAATATTTGACGCGTAATTAAAAAAAGTTCACTTAATTTGCTAATATCAATTAAGGTTAAGAATAATAATTTCCATTTAACGGAGCCAATTTTATGGTCTTAATATAAATTTATATAAAATTTTTTTTAATGTAGAATTAAGTCTAATACAATTAAACAAGAAAAAGCTTCTTTATAAAAAATAAATATATTTTTTCTTCAATTGTATGTTTTAAAAAAAATAGTTTTATATATTAAAATAATACAACTCCAATCATAAAAATTTATTTTGTATTCTTGTTTTTATATTTCTTTTTTCAACATAGAATTTTCATTTCTATCAATTAGAAGACTATAGAAAGAAATCAGAGCTTCCCAAACTTGTACAGATTGCGATCCGCTTTTTAATGTGACAAATATTCACATTTCATTTAATTTTAGTGAATATAAAGAAGCGAAGGAATAGATAAATTAATTATTTATTTATATTACTTCATTTATATCTCTATATTGTTCCTATTTTTTAATTTTTTATTTTTTATCGAATACGATTTTATAATTCTATTTCTAAGATATAATTCTATTTCTATTTCTAAGATACATAATGTACGAGGCATGTCCTTGTTTTCTATTTCTGTTGACAACAGCTTTAACATCTACATCGACGTAAATTACTTTTTTAGACACAAGTTTAATAATTGTAATTTATTTCAAAATTTGATTTTAATTTTTATCATTGTTGAAAATCCAACTTCATACATGTACAAAGTTGGAAAACACACGCGCGCACACAAGTATACAAAGTAACGAAATGTAACTAATATTCTTAAATTTTCTCGCGATTTATCAAAAATCAAAATTCGCGACCAATACTTTGGGGATCTCTGAATTAGACATTTCATTTTAGTAAATATCAATAAAACATTTGTTTTAACAGTTGCATGCACAATCCAGACAAATAAAGATATCATATTTGAGGATCAAAATGTACAGAGAAATAATACAACAGTTTCTACAACGGCGAGCTCAAGAACAGTATCAACAACAATATCAACTACATCACGGTCCATAACAACTTCAAAAAATTTTTCAACAGAAAAAACAACTACTTCGCAAACAGACCATGCACCGGTTTTTACAGAAAACACGAATGTGACAACAGAATCGAGTGTAACAACGACGAACGTAACGATTCCACTTCCAACTTCGAATTTTCCTTCGACTCTGATTCCGATTCCGCCTCCGACTTTAGTTCCAATTCCAACTTCGACTCCGACTCCGAATTTGACATCTAAAACAACAAATACAACAGGTGGAATTACAGTTCCTTCAACGCAATCTACAACGATATCCATACGTTCTACAACAATGCCAATACAATCTATAACGCAATGTGTATCAAACGTAACGAATCCATCATCCACGACAGTATCTTCGACTACAACAGAAAATCCGACAATAGACACAATGACAATCGTAACCAACCCAAGTAGAGAGACTGAAGAAAACATATCAAAAATCACCACTCCTATATTTAACTATATCCTTAGAAATAACACAGGAGTGGCGTGCGTTCTGGCAAACATGACGATTCATATAAATTTGCGATACACAAGAAAAGATTTTCAGGTAAATAAGTAATAATATAATTTATAAAAATAAATATTACAGACTTTTTATACCTTTCAGAAATGTTCATTACAAAAATTTATATTTTTCTTTAATTCACTTCGTCAGCAATTGTGTCTAATCATTATTTTACTGCGTCACAGAATACATTTGCATTTTTTAGATACCAAAATCCATGATGGTTCCAACAGATGCAACGACGACAGGTACTTGCATTGGAAAAACAGCCAATATGACTTTGAGTTGGGAAGAACCAGTTAAAGGCTACAACAATAAAAAGAATAAAATTACTTTTAATTACTCCCATGATAATAGCAAATTTTTTCTTGATTCCATTTTCGTTGACTTGCACGGTAATAATTTTTCATATATCGAATTGCACTTTATTCTGCAAAAATATATACATCATATAATATTATTAGAAACATATCATATAATATTATACACTTGTTTATCACTTAATTATTATTTTGATCTCTTTCATTTAGAAATATTATAAAAGTATTTATCTCACATAAATAGAGGAACTCGAAGAGGAAGTCGAGAAATACAGTCGAGAGTGAAGTTAATAATGTTTAGTGATGTTTGAATGGTGCTAATAATGTTTCTTTGCGAATTATTATTAAATATATTTTTCCAGTTCTTATATAGGCAAAAAGATTTAATCTCGACTTTGGCTCTACTTATTTGGCTCTACTTATTTATGTTCACATAAATAATCTAGTTTAACTTATTATTAAGTATTTTTCTCATTATTTTATTTGAATGCGTTTAAATAAAAAATGTTTTCTCGATATTTGACAGAAAAAAGAATGACAGGAAATTCAACGGCCAGGCCTCAATCATTCTCCGCTGCGATAAATAATGAAATATTTATATGCGAAACAAGCACTACAATAAATATCGAGAACAAGATAAATATTGATATTTCTAATGTCTATTTAATTGCCTTCAATGAGTGTCTCGATAATTGTAAAAAAACAGGTACAATAAGCTTTACTTATTTTTATTAATTGTATTAATTAAAAAATTGCTTTTATTAATTGTTTTTCGTTAAATATCTTGAATGTTTCAGTGACTAATTGCACTGCTAAGACAGTTATTAAAACCATCGTAATCATTGGTATAATAATTGTTGGTCTCGTTCTCAATGTTGTACTTTATGTTTTATATTCACTATGTACAAAGAAAATCCAAGAATGATTCCAAGAACATTTTCAGGAGGTTTGTTAGGCATTAGTTTTTAGAGAAAATAATTTTAAAAACCACGAGTAGCTCAGAATTTGGAAATTCCAATGTCAGTAGCATTGTAACATGTACATCAAATTATATATCACATGGACATCTTATAAATAGAAAATATTAGAGAGAAACATCTATTTTTATTTACAAATAAATATTTCTATTAAATTTCTATTATCTTAATAACGTGCTGTTATCTGTGCATTTTATTTTTCTTTTCTTCTTTTTTTGTCACAGGAATAAGAATCCTAAGTCAAAATTCCTTTTTTGTATATTTTTACAATAGAAATTGTTTAATGTCTACATTGAGAGAAAAATGTTTAGTATTTGTGACTATAATTGCATAAAATTATTATGGTTAGGTGCTCCAGTTTTATAATTATTACTATTACATAATATTAATAATAATAATTATATTCATATACTTCAAATAAATATATAATACCAAACATATATATACAGGATATTTTAAATTACGTATCACCTGCTAATGGCAAAAATAAAGATATATTCCAATCACAAGAAACAATTATTAATTTACCATTCACTGAACACTTCAGTTTGAAAATCAAAATCTATATGTTGATGAGAATAAGTGAATAAGTAATATAAAATAATTGTAAAAGAACTATTAATTACTATTAGATACAAAAAGTACAACTAATTAAGTCACAAATAGTTATAAATAGAAAAAAAGAAACAAAATTAAGTTATAGTTACTGAAAAATAATAACTCTAACTGTAACTTTGTTACAAATGATGAATTATTTCCTAATCTTAAGCACTATAATAATTTTACTATGCATTTATGGTCACATGGAAGAAAAACCAAATTTCTCTCAATGTATGGATTGAATTGGTAATCGATTCATGGGAGATGTGCCAATAAAGATTGCGTATGGCGCTGGGAAACACAGCGTTCTTTAATTAGTTAGGCTTAACAAATAGTTTGGGGTTCAATCGCCCCTGTATACGTTACGGTTACGCCCACCCCGATTACCACATTATTTGATAAACTGTAACATTTACAGCACCATCTGCGCAATCGTGTGAACGTTGATCAGCTGGTGGATTCTACGAAGCATACATTCCTCATATAATATTGATTTCAATTCTAGTAATTCTTGAAGCGAAATCGATGCGATATTATCTAAAATGTTGCGTTGTTCTTTAACATTTTACGAATTTACATAGTGAGCATTCATCGTATTCACCTAAGAACGAGAATGTCATCTACGATGTATTCCCTCGACGACGCATACCGGAAAAAGATCGTATTTCAAACCGATTCCGGCAGAAAAAATATCAAACACTACAGACACACCCTTCGTTTAACACCTGGATATCATATCGCTCACAACAGATGCCACAGCGAAATTTACGATTATCCCTATTAATTGGTCAGCAGGAATGTCCACTATCACGAGAAATATACGGGAGGCATTCGTTTTCTATTACCGTGAGAACTACGAAAAATATTAAAAGTAAATCATTCTAAATTGACATGATAATATAGCTACTTAAAACTGATGTAATATGATGACAAAAAGAATATTTATATTATTATAAAAGTAACAGAGTTAGAGAGAAAAGAAGAAAGATGATAGCATTATTTATACATATTATATTATAATAAAACATGGAATATATTTCTTGTCAAATTTTTCATATTTTTGCAGCTGATATTTTCTAACTTTTTTTATTTGCTCCTATAAAATATTTCGAATTTGTTAGAAAAGATATCTGAGCATCTTAGACAGCGTCAGCTGTTCAGGCACCGCGTCCCTTTAAAATTTAAAGATCCTGTAAAGCCTATTATTCCTCGCTTCTCGTTTAAATTGAACCTCTGTAACGACACCGAGTAGAGGGTAAGCTGTGAAAAGTGTCGTGTCGTCTATTTCGCAAAAATTTATAAGAGAAAATATATAAGAAATCTCCGCGGGATTTTCAAAAATAACTAGCACGCTTCTTTATTGCACTGACTGTACAAAATATTCAGCTAACGATAGATTGCTATAAAAATATAGTGTTTCACAAAACAAAACAATCTTGATGTAACCTAAAAGTAATAATTTTTTAATCTTTAATTATAATCATAATTATATATTATCAAAATTATCAGTGCAATTAAAAGATGAATTAAAGAGATTCAACAGAGGGAGAAAAAACAGTTTTGCTAAAGTAAAAAAAAGTTTAACTTATACAGATCTAAAAATCTTTTTTGTTAAACCTCTAAAATAATTTTATATTAAGTTAGTTGTTAAAAACATTATTTTTTGTAACATTATTCATCATGCTTCTACATAATTATTTCGATCCAGTACAATTATTTGCAGATGTATATATAATATCTAAAATTTTTAAATACTCCGTGCTTTCCGTGAAATTTTTATTTCGTCTCAGTATTTTTATATTATACGTATAATTAATAACTTAATAATTACTATACATGCCACTAACTTTCAATTGATGCGAATGATAAAGAGAACAATGCTGTCTGCTGCCGATCTCAATCTTTTTTCTTTCGTAGACAGACTAGACTCAATCTTTTTTCTTTCGTAGACATTTTAAAATCAATAAATCTCAAGGGTCTAAAGGACCAGGCACGCGTGCCAGGAGGATCAGCCACGCGCGTGACTTCTCTTCTTTCCGAGAAATAATTTGTGTTCAACCGATAGAGCGACTTGACCTGCTTCGCAATCAATTTTCCGAGAAACCTCAATGATTTTTATTAATACAGTAAGAAAACACGCACGTCATCTTCAATACCTTGGTCAGAAAAAATCCCAAAATTATTGTATACAAAATTACCTATAATCTCTCTTTTCTATCTTGAAAATATAAGTAAAAAAGAAAAAATACGTTAAACAACTCGTCCTGCATTGTAATAAAAACATTTTTTTAGCGATCTATAAATAAAATATTGTTTTTGATAAACGGAGAAGGCACTGAGAATTACTTCTGCTACGATATATGTATACAAATTGTTTAAACATGACTTGTTAGTGCATTCTCATGAATGTATTTTTCTAGCTTTTAAATAGTTTTTTCGTTGCTCGAGAACAGACACCTGTCACGGTTCAGTTGTTGTCACGCAGAGCGTGTAGTTTCGAGCAATTGCGTCGGACAAGTCAATCTGTCTGTTTTCTCGAGCAAAGATAAAAGAAGAAGGAAGAGAAACGAAGAACAGATACGCCAATTGGAGGTTCCGGAGTTGCTAAGGCTCCTTTCTTCTCTCTTCTCTCTCTCTCTCTCTCTCTCTCTCTTCCTATCTTTTTCTCTCGTCCTCAAAAAGTTACGGAGGCCACGAGACGTCTTGGAAGTATGAGGGCGCAGATGGGATTGTGTTTAATGAAGTTTGGCCCGAGTTGCACCTGCCACTTTCGAGGTATCTCGGACCAACGGCCGTTACACCGCCTCGAGCACCCGTCAAGAAATTGGCGGGAACTACGTTCCCAGGAGTCTGCGAGACTCCTATCTGACAACGGCTATTTTGAGTTTCCCTTTTTTCCGTTTGAAACCTATCGTTAAAGTACACACGCGCTGCAATTGCGCGCTCCTACAATCGGACGCAGCAGAAAGATTTGCACGTGGCATTGTGACAACGATATTATTTTCTCAATAGTCAAGAAACTTTGTGAGTTCAAAACGATATTGCAGGTTTTAATAACGAATACAAAGAACATATATATTGATAATTTCTTGGAAACTCAACACCTTTTTGAAAATCTAACAAAGTATCCATTTGTAATTGTTTTGGCTTTTCAACACACTCACACACACACACACACACACACACACACACACACACACACACACACTATAATAAATATTTATTAAAAATATTGTTAACAAATAAAATGCTGTTTCTCTATCTACCTATTTTTGTTTTTTCTTTTCTTAATTAATAAATAAAATGCTGTTTCTCCATTACCTATTTTTGTTCTTTAATATCTTTTCTCTACATCAAAATAACTTTAATAATTAATATCGATAGAAGCTGTAAAACTACCCAGAAGATCAAATTACTTTGTGCCTACATGACAAGATGGTTCCTCGTTGGATCAACTCAATTTTTTTTCTCGCTCGAAGGGATATGTCCTTCCTCTTCCTGCTTCGACCATGGAAATACGAGAACTTAGTTACGCCAAAATGATGGGAAGAACAGAGATCTTATGTGACAGCGATTTAATTATTCTCGACATCTGGTGTATCCGACGTGTCGGAACGTTGAGTTTTAAATTGAATCTTTCGATTTTTTAAATTACATTAAAAATAAATTTTCTTTTTATTAAAATAATTAAAATATAATAGCAAAAATACAAGAATACATATTGCAAATTATTGTTTATCACGTTCTAATATTTGTTTCGTTTACAAACAAAATTCTCATTAAATCTTTCCATTCATTTTATAACAAAAAGTTCTAATTTTTTAAGAATAATGATGCTTGACACACACGAGATTTATAATCCATTAAGTTGCCATGAGAAATGTGTCTTTTATTTACGATTTAATTACCTTCAACATCTGGCTATCCTGCCTACGCTTCCTGACAGGATTTCCTTTTTCATCTACAATCTTCAACTAATCATCTTTCAAACTGACTAGTCAAAATTTCATCAAAATAAACGAAAATTTTGTTATGGTTTTTGTAAAATAAATAGAAAATTAAATAAGAAAATTGTATTGTACAATAAGAATATTGTTAAATTGAAACAATAATAAAATGATAGACTTCTTATCTAAAAAATCAGAAATAAAGGCTTTAAAAGAAGTTTCAAGCTAGATTTTTGTGCTTGAATAATTTCGTGTGAATTTATATATTATATATCTCATTCTGCAAGACTTCTTATGGTTTCGTGAAAGAATATTCCGCTAATTATGAAAAATTGGATTCCAACAAACAGTTAATTATACTTATAATTTATAATGTGATGAACAAAAGATAGCAGATTTTTTCACGAATGCATAATCGAACCAGATAAAAATCTTCTTTCACTAATTACATAGAAAAATGGGTGAAATGAGGATAATTTTTACTACATGTAGTTATAATGTGATGAATTAAAGATGTCAGATACAAGATTCAACAATAGATAGTTTCTCAACTACATCAAAATGTCCATCAAATTCTGTAAGTACAAGTTTACACCTTTGATGCACAGTAAAATTATCCATTATTATGCCATGGCTCTGTAATATCTTTTGTTCACGTTAAAAGCTACATTATATGTAAAAATTAATTTATTCCAATGGAATCCGATTTTCTATATAATTAATGCGGACTTTTGGTTTACGTCGAGAAAAAATATATTTCGTTTTCGGAAATTGTCAAAAAACATATCGGAAGCGTGCAGAATCAATGTAGGACATTGGGATCTTTAAATATTCACGATCCAAGTTCTTCTCTCACTGAACGAAACAGCTGTTCCACCCTCTCCAACGGTGGCAATTGATGGTCGGCCGTCTTTTGCTGGCATTCAGGCTATCTGAACGAACTATCGCGTGGAGGTGGAGGTTTCGAAAGGTCGACGGTAAATGTACAATATGTAGGTACGAGCAGCTGGATCGGTGGAGATTCGTAAAGCTTACCGTCACGCCTTCCTCCCGCATTGTTCGAAATCTCGGCTGTACGTTTTTGCTTTCTTTCTACATGCTCCATCACAAACTTTTTGAAGCTTCCTGCGATATCTTTTCGAATTAAATGAGACTCGTAAAACTACGCAATTATAATCATACATATCTATTAAGAAATGGGACACGAAAAGCGCATGCATCGGAACTTCACATTTTATCGTACCGTAATATTCGAATTCATTACTAGAATCCTAAATATCTTTCCTGTGTCACTGAGTGATATAAATATAGGTACATTTTTTTTAGGCATTGGTCCTCTAATTATTTTTACAAAAGAAAGATTGGAAAGAATGATTTTACTGAAGCATACAAAAATTAAGTCAAATAGATTTGAAAACAATGATGGACTATAATATATTATAATATATTATATGAGAAACTCAAGCATAATAAAAATTTAGACATTGATCTTAGACTTGATCTCAGAAATCTAATAAGAATATTTTAGAGTACATATATGAAGAATTCCAGGAAAGATGTGAAATTTCTTATCATATCTGAAAAGTGTTATATAAGAAATTTGAGAGATTTTTCTAAAAAATTATAAAATTATTCAAAAATTCTGAAAATTTCTGAAATTTAACATTCTAAAAATTATATTGTATGAAAAATTCTCAAAAAAATTTTCCAACTTTAAGGATAACTTTAGCTACCCTTTTATCATAAAAAACGAAAGGACGTTTGCGTCACTCATCAAAAGAAAACATCAGTTATTATTAACCCGACGTTCATAAAAATCCTGCGAATTACAGCTCGTAGCGCGCAGATCTAAATTGACTGAAATTACAGTGTCGGCCTTGAGCGTCGTTCTCTCAAAGAACGGTGTCACTGCATTCTCGCGCGCTCTGGAAAGTAGCTAACTGCCAACCGGCAATTTTTCCGCTTCCTTTTCAGCATGATACAAGCACTCGATCCTACATGGTTCGTATCGGCAAGAGGAGAAAATAATAAACGAGCGCGAGCTGCACGCACAAAGTGCACAGCAACATCCTGCGCTAAATGTTTCCTCCGCTCCGGTGAACGCACGATTTTTACGTCGCGTGGGTAAACTGGCTCAATTATTCGCAGTCGTTTTAACCTTATGTGTACGAAGACTATCAGCCGGTTGGATGCAACAAAGGATAGAAAAAAATATGTCTTTATCATATCTAAACGATAAACGGCGAGTTAATTAAAGCGTAAAGCAACTCACGACATAAAGCAACTTAATTTTATTAATCTTATCTTTGTAAAAATAATGTTACGTTAGCAATTGTAGATTATTTATCAATATCATCATAATCTAAATAAAATTAATAAGAATTAAAAGATAAACAAAACTATATTTTATGAGACGAATCATTCTGAGGAACATGAATCATCCGCTAATTTGATACTTTGCAGTCTAGTTTAAGATGTTGTTAACTCTATTATCAGCATCTATTATCAACAGTTTTTTTAACGTAATTACTCGTGTGAGGTATTTTTCACATCTTAACATTATATCTTATTTTTCATTGTTTCCTTAATTTAATAATTTACAATTAAATAAAGATTGACAATATTGAATGAACTAGAAGTGTTTAAACACAAGTAAGAGAGGAAAAGAAAAAAGCCATTTTAAAGCGGATCTTGAACTTAATTTTATATATATATATATATATAAAAATATACAAATAAAATTATCAGTTTTATAGATGCGTTGATTTGGTTTGTCGAACTTAAAACATAATCATAAATTGAAACAATAATTATATAATTTAATTGTCAATTTAATAATAATGCTACTAGCAACTCAATAACCTGTAAAGAATTTATAAAGATTTATAAAGAATTGATAATATTCTTTAATTAAGATAAATGCAATGTTTTTTAAATTTTGAAATAATTTGTTGTAAATGTAATAATGTGTATAAATGAACACTTATGCATTTATCGAATTTATAAGGCAAAGAAATCCTGAGTGAATAATGAAAAGCTAATAAAGCGTTATTAATGCATTCAATTATATAAGTTTTCTTTTATCAAAGAAATCACATTCCAAAGTGTTCGAAAAAGACGATCTCTTATACGTGAAGAGTGCAACCTCATGTGCATCCAATCGCGACCAGTGTCGACGACGTGGTTGGAATTTCAAAATTTTTAGAGCATCTGCAATCCAACAGCAGCTGTTTGCGTATATCCCATTCGCCATTTATTCCTGGTACAATATGACAAACGCTACGATATACAGACATCGTCTCATTTCCGTAAAGAATGTCAAACCGCTCCACTATCGCGTTTTCTCAGATCTTAAAAAGAGAATTTATATATAATACGATGTTATTTTATTTTTAATGAGATACACAGTTCTATAGCATATAAAGATTAAAAAGATTAACTCTCCTCCGACTCGCGCACGGACATCTTGCGGCGAGCAGATGATGAAACGTTGACCGAATGTATCAAATTTCCGCGTAAAAGCAGCTATGCTAGCCACGCGACTGCTTCCGTTTATTTTCGTGATACAGGCACACGTGGAAAAGGCAGCATTGTTTCCTCAGAGACGCTTTCGGATATCTGCGAGTATGTACAGGTGGTTGCTCAACACGAGACCCATTGTCCAGATTCTATCCCTCATCTTACCTTACGCTTCCTACATGATTACTCTTCGTAAATAAACCTATAGTATTTAGCGTAGTAAAATTTCACCATAGTGATGGGTTTGATAACCTTAGTATAACTTTTAGAGAGGACAGAAATCTATTTTTAAAATCTTATAGCTTTTCCTTGAATAAAATCTACGATGTACACATGATGCACTTTTTCCTGCCGGATTGCTTACATCTTACATTTTAATAAAATTTTAGAAATTCTGCGTTCTTTGTGATGCAATTATTCTAGTAATTTAAAATGTAAGCAATTAAGCAGGAAAAATGCATCATGTGCGATTGGATTAAAATTTTTTATAATTCATTAAAGAAAAATGAATTATATTTAATATTATTATTATAGTAATAATATATATATATTATTTATTTAAGATTATTAATTTAAATTTTCAGTATATTTTACAAGTTGATTCCATCGACTTGTAAAATACTTGTAAAATACAGATGAGAATTTTAATGTAAGATTTATAATAAATCGTTTCGTGTTCATGTACTATATTAGCTGACGTAGAGAGTTAATACGCGGCTGGCAACAATCACGGCTAACAGCTGACCGACACGCGGTGCGCTCCCGTTAATTTCGACGCTGAACGAAAGCCGCGCGAGACGCATCGGTGATTCCGCAGAATTTTCAGGGTCTTCCAAGCGGAGGCACGAAGAGAATTTGCAAAGAGAGAGAGAGAGAGAGAGAAAGAGAGATAGAGACAGGGCCGCGGAGATGTTCGTCCTTTTATATTTGGCATATGCTGCCAGGTGCTCACACCGATGGCCAAAGGGTAGAGTTTCGAATTTTCTTACCTTATTCCTTGCGGTTTCTTCATTTCATTTTGTTCGATGTTTCTCGCCTCTTTTTCTTCCTCCCTGACGACGATGTCAGCTGTCGATCATCTTTTCATCCGACTTCACTTTCCTCCATTGCGGGGTAAATCATGCCTGCAAATGATAATAGCACGTATGGTGTGTATTATGACAAGAACACAAGAAGAAATATGTATGACAGTTTAAGAATATATAAATTGCTGTTCATACATTTACAAAGTAATAATAAAAATAAAAGTTGTATGTTATTTTTAATTTCTTAAAAATAAAGATTTTTATTAATATATCAGTATTATATTAATACTATAATGTAATATATTAAATACACATATTTTATTACGCTTTTTTATTGCGGGTTTTTGATGAAATTGCACTTTCAAAGGTTTGTAAAAGTAGCTATAAAAAATAATATTTTATACTTTATATTGTTTTGCTGTTAGAATATAAAAATACTTCAATTGACTATTTTTGAATTCAAATAATTCGCAAATAAGGGAATAACATTATTATTTCATATTATTGAAAAAAAATAATTATAACGATAATTAATAATAATAATGTTATAAATAGCGTTATTTTCCAGTTTTAAAAACAAAACATAAGTTTCTGTTTAAAAATAAATCTATAAATCTTATAAACACTGTTATTAAATTAATATTAAAAAATAACATATATAATATAACATATGAATTTTATTTTTTTTATAATACTTCTATCAGTTTTTTTGCGTATTGAAAAGGATTAAATTAAAATAATGAAACCAACGGCTCGATTGCAACGATAACATACAATCTAACCGTCCAGAATTTCTAAAAATCGTGAACACGCCGTCCATTAGATTGATCATAAAACCGTGAAAAATGATCGAGCCAGTAATTGTCTTCGGTATAGTTAAAGTTGTGGCATTAGCTACATCCTGGCGTAGAACCCCTGCAGATCGGTTTCTCCCTAATTTTTGACGATGCTCCGACGTCACGGTGTACCCGAGGACCCCGCTTGTTCCGGTCTGCTTGACCAGGACCGGAAGCGAGAGTCCGATGGAGAGCGGGAGGGACTCGAAACTCGAAATCCCCCACGGATATTGACGTTCCCTTGTTTAAACGAGGAGGAAGTCGGCATTTCCTCAGAGATCCAACGGCTGCGTCGAAACGAGAGCAGGAGGAACGATTTACGCTCTGGAGGATAGCACATTAATATCTAAGCGTTACAAAAGATTTGTGGAGCAGATTTCTCGGCGAGTAGACTCGCTTTTCAACTCTTATACCTTGTGAATATTCCTTATTATAAAAAATATTTCTTGTATCGATGGATAATAAGCATGTCAATTTCGCATGCTGCGTTACAATATCACGTTGAGAAGTAATCACGGAATAATCAGGGAGCAAAGCGCGTAATAATCAGCAATAATAGCCAAACAGCTGTTTCTTATGGACATTAAAAGTGGAAAAATCTCAAGAAGCAATCACAAAACAGTAATGATCATTACGGGCACTGGTTCGTGGTGGTCACGGTGTTCACCTGTCCATGATGGAGCATACAAGAACATACGATGCCGCATGTGCAAGTATACGCATCCGAATGCGTCGACGCTGCCCTGTACTTTTCTGTAACGGTCGAATTTACTTCCGCCGTTCGGTTGGCCGTGATACAGAGAGCCATGACTTGAACAGCGCTTATCACTCGATATAGTGCGAGACATTTATAATTATACGTGTCTGATCTCGTGATGACGGCAACGTGCGTCATGCATCATTCCATACATATGTATATATATGTATATATATATATATATACATATGTATATATATATATATATATATATATATATATATACACATAGCGCATAC
>Ga0157364_1001284_pt1 | contig 20923 bp, 15 predicted proteins | sample AttsexASBM2_FD_111476 | JGI IMG/M metagenome (GOLD analysis project Ga0157364, IMG submission 111476) | Fungus gardens microbial communities from leaf cutter ant in Ribeirão Preto, State of São Paulo, Brazil - Atta sexdens ASBM2 | ecosystem: Host-associated > Fungi > Mycelium > Unclassified ...
AAAAATCGACATAATTATCGGGCTCGCGCCTCCTCGGGGAAATTAAGCGAGGATCGTGTTGCGTTAAGGGAGTAGTAATCCTAATGAAATCGCGATAATTAATTAATTCTGCGCAATATAGTAACGGAATTAAAATCAATAGAATATTTTCGTTACTACTCTCGATATCATTCATTTATTCATTGTAATATAAAAGATACTGATGAGACGCTCGAGCCTCAATGGGATCGATACAATTTACGACATATACATATTGATTTATGAAATATTGATTTATGACACATAATATTACATACTATTTCATAAATATGTCGCACACATACGCATAAATTTTCGTAATGGATTTTCGTATTGAATTAGGTGTTTAAGTCTAAAAATTTAATGTTGTTTTTTTGTGTAATCTATTAGTTTGATTTGTGACTTTTAAGTGCAAATTGCAGAACTTTTATATTAAACAAATCTTGTTACAACCTGACGATTTTAGACGCTATACTGAGAAACGTTAAGAAACTTAATTTCAAATAATTTTATTCTTGGAATAAATTCCATCCACTATATTAATATTTATTAATCTGTATACTTTAATTTTGGAAAAGGATTTTCAAATTAGTAAAAGTATATACGAAAATATTCTTCACAAAAATTACTGCGTTTAATCAGTTAAAATAGACGACACCATTTCTTAGCTTCAACGTGAAACGTTCTTATAGTCGTTGTCTATTTTCTTGTTGAGAATACATGAATCCAGTGTTGGATTTGTAAATGTTTTGACTGAATTGTGGATGTTAAATTTCAATGAGAGCGATCGTGTTTATAGCGCCGCGACGAAAAAAAGATCTGGTAGAAGGAATACGAGGATGTTCGCGATTAAGTTGTATCAAATCCGCTATTGAGCATCACCAGTTTCACCATAAATGTCCGGCTCGTGGTATTTCCCATAATCTACAAGAGAGATAAAGGATCAGCGAGAAAAACGAGGATCGATTGTGGTTATCTTCGAACGAAGAGAGACAAACGAATCACCAGAAGAAGCAAAAAGATAACTGTGAAAGAAAGAGGCAAGGCACACGATAAAAAAAGAATACAAGAAGACACATGACGGGTGGGAGGATAAAAAGCGTAAGAGTCAGAGATTAGCCGATATCCGTATGAGCAAGAAAGAGGGAGTCATATGATGGAATAAAAAATGCGAAGTATGGGAGAAAGAAGAAGATGATGGAGAGATATAAGAAAAATAAGAGAGAGAGAGAGAGAGAGACAACTGGCAAATTTCTGGCTTGTGGTCGTCGGTCCTCAACGCGTTGGAGGTATCCAGGTGTACGAAAGTGACGCTCTACAATAACTCCTTCGGCTTTATGTTGTGGGTGGTTTATACTTTATGTGTCCCGCGGGACAATCACGAAACCGCGAACGATTCGGACTTTTATTCCTACTGCCCTCTCGCTTTGCTCAAAAATCAACCTCCCTCTCGTTGTTTACGACAATTCAGCATCATTACCAACACTGCATAATCGCGCACATGCATACATATGCATATCCTGACGCGACTTTGCATCTTAATGTCATTTAAGATTCGTGGTGACTTCTTCACCTTTTTGCAATAATTTTCCAGACCAAATTATCGATATTATTACGACCTTTTAATGATTGTTTCAATAAATAGAGATTCTTGGCCATTTTCATCTTCTTGACCAGAACTCGAATGCGTGTCCATTACCATCCTTCCCTTTTAAATTACACAAATACTGGTTTCACTATATTAAATTTATAATTACGCTGTACCCGATTTCTCGCGTCTGATTTTCGGGGATCTAATGAGCCGTTGCGTCCCCACACATATCCTTAATTCAACTCACTGCATCGATCATAATTACCAGGCGTGATATATGCTTGCTCGCATGTACCGCAGGCAGGTGTGAGGATTGTGAGGAGTGCCCCTCGCGCGAGTGATGTAACGCGTACCTCGCGATAAATCAAACTTCGAGAAGCGGCGCGGCCCCCGGATCGATGTCCGAGATTGGCAACGTACCAATTTTCTCCGGGAGTGAAAGCAGATTTCGAGAAGGGCCGCTTGCGCACGACGTCCGCAATGATAGGTGTGATAAATGCAATTATTTACGGTCGATTAAGAGCACTTCGACGAGCGTTTGAGCCGCCGCGGGTATCCGGAGCGGCGAGAAAATGCTTCCGATCGAAGCCTCCGATCGGAGGCGGCCAAGCTCTCTCGTGTACGAGAGCTGTGCTCGAATTTTAAGCAGATTATCTGCTCGTCCACTCGTAGCGATACAGCTCGGCATGGCATGTTACGAAAGCGAAGTATCGCGTCGTGCAGCTCGATCAATATTTTTACATATTTTAACGTTTAAAATATCGCGAAATATTCGCGTTTCGATTGAGAGAGTTCATCTTCACGGTAATATTTATGATAAAAATAAAAGTAAATAAAATACTTTGAGTAAAGTAGTATTTGAATAAAGTAACCTTTTCAAAATGTATGATATATATGTTTCAGTGTCACTTACATTATTATTACCTAATGCGCGATCAAGATATAATTTTTTAAATCGAATGCGACATGTAGGTAACAATATGGCACGCATGTCACCCTCCATTTTGGCCTAACGAAGATCTCTGATCGTATCGAATCGAAGAGGAGACCATTCACGGAGCTGAGATCCTTTATTTCTTTTCGTGTATCTACTCTTGAAGCTTTCCCCCTTCGAGTGTAGTATCTTCGAATTGATGCATCGCCGTGTACGAGAATATTTCACATCGCGCGTTTTGTCCCGCGCATGAGAAAAATATTCCTGTCGCAACCCACGCACAATGCGTAGAGAAACGTGTGGCGGAGAGATACAAGAAGAAAGGAAATCTTCGAAATAAATCATGGATCTAGGCAACAGGTGTACAGATTACTTTACCATTCGAGTTCTTGCATCCAGCGTGTAGTGAGAGATTCATCTCAAACTATCCACATATGTGTATATACTTTTTCTGAATTTCTTACCAAATATGTCGCGCAACATAGATCCTCGAGGAAAACATCCATCAGGAAATATATAATCATTTTTCTTTCGATCCATGAGAATTACGTAAATGGATCGCTCTGTAAAACTGTTCTTGAAGAAAATCTTGACTTTGATATATCTCGTATATTTGTATTGCTAAGAATATTTCTTAGTAAGTGAAAATACCTTTTTTATAAGAGTAAATCACATCATTCATGTTATTATTAAGCTATAATGTACGAGTGTGTTGTATGGTTTGATTTATATGATTATTTATTAATGTAGTTCATGCATGATATAAAAAAGTAGCATGGAGGAGGTAAATGAACGTGTTGGGACCGAGATGCGTTCTAGGACCGGTCAAGAAGGATGGCTTTCGTGCCGAATAAAATGATATTAATCGTAAGAGCCGGCGGGGGTCGGCGGCTCTCCTCTGTCCTAGTTCACAATAAATAAATCCACGGGTCCAGCCCCTGCAGTGTCCCAATTAATTCGATCTTATTGTAACGTGCGACGCATCCTCGGGCTACGCTCTTTGTGATATCGACTTTGGTCACGGTCCCAAGTACATTATCATTCGTCGTGCGTGTCCCTTGCCCCGACGAATTTAATTAAGCCGCGAGCAACACACTGTCACTCCGGCTTGCAACAACACCGTGTACGAGTTCCGACCACGGGGAATGCGCATGTTGGATAAATAACTTTCAAATTACACGCGTAATCATTACGACGCGAGAGAGACCTCTTATCGGTCCTCTGTACAGCCAAGTCAATTTAACTTCTCTCCGTGATTTCTTAGCCACTTCAAAAAAAAAGTTATACAAGCAGTACCAAAGCTTAATACTGCACGAAATAGAATTAATCCCTGCTTATGTCGTGATCCGTATTGAAACCATACACATATCATGCATTATACATGCATAACAGCTACATTTTTTGTTTGAAAACTAATAACAACTCTGTACATGTATCATATCGAAGAGATTTTCCGTCACATAAATATGTAACTAGATGGGATTTTCGTTGTACCTTTTTCTTTTTCAAAAAGAATGGAATTGTTACAAATATATTCTATTTATATCAATTATATGAGTTCTGATTAAACTTGTAACATACAGAAACACGTATTTCCTGCATCATCAGGATATCCTTGGATTTTTTGGAATTAAAATTTTTTGTTATTACTTTTATAAGTTTTAAAATTTTCAATAATATAAAAAATTACAACACTTAAATTTAATATAAATATAGCACGATAATTAATTTCTATAAATAGAATAAAACTGAAACATATGATTGTAAAACATACAATTATTCTAAATCATTACACTATTTAAAAATTAAGAAAATATCTTAGGCTCATCAGAACTCATATGTTCCAATCACGGATTGAATAAAGATGAGTCGCGTCTAGTGCATTCAAACGTATGTGTAACTTATTTAGAAATCTGAATTAAAGTGCAGGTGCTCGGAATTGTCTTAAGCCGCGGGCTATGCGCTGCAGCAACACGCGTATACGCGTTTCGATCGCGATGGAATGTTGATGTAGGATAAATATCCTTGAAATTACACGCGTAATCATTACGATGTCGCCCGAGGTGGAACACGGTAGGCACTCTCTCGGTGCGCTTTTGGTGATCATTCGTTTTACACGCGTTCACATTGGATGGTACGATCGGCATTTGGAGACGAAATCAGGATTGAACCAGACGCGATAGCCGCAAGGTTCGAGAGACGAAAGTGGAACGCTGTAAAATTCGACTTTTGTTATTTAATCAATTTACAATAAATTGATACGGCTGTCTTAGGTAAAGATTGAAAATAATCTTATATATTTAATAATAGTGATGAATATATCATTAAAACACGATAAATTGATAACGAAAAAGATAGATTTCATTTCAAATATGTAATTATTTTTAAATACGTTATTATTTTTATGTAATAATATTAGAAATTTCTGTTGAAAAACATTGAAAATATATTTTGCTTTATTATATATAACTATAAAAAAATTATTAAGTATAAAAAAAGGTTTTATTTATCAATGAGTAATTTTTGCTAAATTGGCAGATTCGAAATCATAGACTCAAGTTATTATCTTTTAGTAATTCGATTGATTGCTGTTCAGAAATAATAAACTACTCGTTGAAAAAATCGATTGAATCGTGAACTGATCAAGATAAAGCGATAATTACCGTTATGACTGACGAGATACACCTTGGATTCGATCAGTGCGTTTAAAATGAAACGAGATCAATCTATGAAAGTGCAGTGCAGGTCAAGCACTCGTCGACGAGGCCCTTATTATAACGTTACATAGCTATAAATACGGAGCAAAATTATAGCGATGTATAACGGCAAGTTATTATGGCGCAAAGGGTTGAGCAAATAATGTGTATTAAATATAAGATCACTGGTAGTTAAATGAACTCGAAATTACGCACCGTTTGACGAAAACTCGCAAACTTGTCGAGGAAAACATAAGTTAGACAAGGAAACCGATTCTCTGGTGTAACCATCCGGAAGGGGTAAGGTACGAACAATCTCGTTAAGGACGAGATAAATCAACGGTTCGATGAAACCGTTTATAACGAAGTGAGATCTAACTGGAGTAACGCATCTCGCCTCTCGTATATTCTACTAGCCATAGCTATCCTATTATTACGCGGGACTGCCAGCACTCCCACGCTAAGGGGTAACCTGATCGGGGTTAATCTGACCCTGACCTGCAACACCTGCGCGCGCGATCCAACCTAATTCCAACTTTTTCCTCACCCTCTCTCGGTTAGTTTGCTTCGCGTCTCGGCTTGCGTTATCCCGAGGCAGGAGATAAGAACTAAAGATAGGATTTTTTTTCTCTTGAGATCACCATACTTTAATGAAGACTCGCATCGGATTATGTTCGGTATCTCGTATAGTCATGCTATATGAAAAGTATTAATGAGTTTCCAAGATTATTAATGTGAAAATGACAATTGATTATTAATGTGTTGAAATGACATGTGTTGAAAAATCCTAATATTTATTGAACATTGAATATAGGGATATAGCTTCGTTGTTATTAAAAAATAAAAGAATATGTTACATCGAATATCTTTATTCCTATAAAATATACTGCTGAAATATATACTGTGTAAAAATTTTTTTATAGTAAATTTACGTACGTGTTTATTGAAGAATGCGATATGCGTGTCTCTTCGTTCCATCCAGAGTTTGTTTCATATTCAGGACCGTAGATAGATAAGCTTTTTATATAGGGGCAGGTTTAGGAAGAGGATTCGAGCCTCTGATATTCCGAGCTAAAGCTACGGTACCCCACTCAACGCCCGCAATCGTAAATCCTGAATACTGTCGATAGGTAGTATCATGGTTTTATAAAGGTATATAAAAAAGAGGAAAACGTTATGGGAAATGTCCTATCGGGAGACGGCGGGCAGGTGCGCCGGCCATATAAGGTTAAAAGGCCATACAGTCGACTCTCGCTTCGAAGCACGATAAACGCGATTCGCTCGTGCCTCGCCCAACTTCTACATGAGGAGTTATTACGTACGCCTACGCCTCCGGGCTCGGCCGCAGGAAACTCGAGGCGAGGACTCGGTGACGGTGAGGGAAGGAGGTTCGTTTTTTGGTGTGTATCTACGGAAATTGAACGTCGAGAGCCGGCGACTAGCCGTTAAGTTGTAAATCTTGAGCGTGTGGTGAATTGCTCATAGAAACAGTCTTTTCTGTGTTTTGATTGATGGCGTAGAATAGCGCATTCAAGAATAATTCTTTTTATATTGAAGGTTATTATTTGCATGAATAATTTATGATATATGTATCAATAATTTTAACAAAAATACTATTAACTGTACGAGAAATTCCATGCAGTTTTTTTTTGCAATAAAATGAAATATTCATATTTTCATATTATTGAATTATTTCTGTGCGTAATTTATAATTACATTTTAATAAAAATCTCATATTTGTAATTCTAAATTGATTTTTATTATTATTCATGTGATTATAGTATACGATTGTTTAATTAATTGGGGATTCAGCGTATGCTAATTAACATCGCTTTAACTCTGCGCGATGCGTTGCGTCAATATGTTCCGGCGTTTAATCTTCTCCCAGAGAGTGACATTATTAGCTGCAAATGAGTGAGACTCGCGCGGCGAATGGCTACAAATTAACTATGCTGCCGGTTAACTGGTCGCCGCTAATTACGACGTACACGTCAATGCGCCTGGTAATTATGTTCGTTGCAGCCGCACACCGGTCGATCCCGTTTTTTCGCGAAAGAACCGTGACTAATAACGCAAGATCGAAAAATCATAGTATCGATCGGCCTCTTCGGGATGCATTGAAGCCAAACTCCGACAGGGTGCCGTCGAAGGACGGTCCACCCGCTGATCTGTACCTGTGTTCTTTTAATTGGAACCAGAACCGAATCGCCGATCAGCTGCAGGTGAATCGCAACGATTTGTATCACTGGCAGATCATTACTCATCCGTCCTCGCGCGGGGAATTTATAGCGAGTCGCCATTGTAACGAGTAGGAAAGAATCGAATCCGTTCCCCACGGGAGTAAGCGAAAAAGTTTTTCTTCGTTATCTGCCTACGAAGAACTCATAGTTCTTGTTGTGATTCGGTTTTGCCGCGGGAGAGAATCGCCTCCTCGTCAGCCTTTTTGTTTAATCTACAACTGTTCCACCGGCGAAAAAGCGAGCGAACAAATAAGCTGACTAACGCCAAGATTAATATAATACATCGTTTCGAATTAGCTCTTCGATATAACGAGATTTTGCTTCTTTTAGTTTTTTTATTACACTTTATTTGCGTTGCTCCTATTCGTTTGCTTTTCGTCGGACGTCGCTGCGTCGTTGGACCGCTAACGATCCGGTTAGTGAAATAACCGTGCCAAGGATATTTCCCTTCTGGCATATCGATTCACATGACGCGGGGTTACAGATGTTTCAGCAAGTGTTCGAGCGGGTTCAGGTGGTGACGGTCGATTGGTTGTTGCACGTGCTGGCCGGAAGCGGAAACGCGTTGTGGGAACGACGAAAGCCACAAGTGGGACTAAGTCTAATGATGCGCATATAAATGCGGGATGTGTGCAAAGTGAAGATGACACATGTAGATAACGGGAGGATGTGACCAGCATTTGATATTACCATCTTAAACGGACATTAAAGAATTATTGGCTGACACTTCGTTAAGCTTCGTTATTAACGAACTTTTCTTTTCTAATTAGTTTAATTGACTTGTTTATAGAATTTGTGGAATAACATAAAATTTGTGCAATATTATTTTCTCTTATCAATATTGTTATATATTTTTGCCTTTTTTCTTGCCTTTTCAATCTTATTAACAGTATAATAGTCTTCACGATATATAATAAAACACCATTTCTACGCGGAAAGACTATTATTATTAATTTAATTATTTCTGTTCACAATTCTTTCGCGGAAAGAATTAATATGTTTCATTGCTATGTAATATTCTTTTTCTAGATATTAGGAGAATTTTCATGAGATGTGAATCAATATTTTTTTTTAATTTTCTCCTTTTTTATTACAAGATGATGTCACCTATATATAGTGATTTTAAAATTGTGACAGTTATAGATTTGCTTTTTGGATTTGATAATTTCATGATATACTCGACGTGTTAGTGTTGTTATTAATTATTCACATTAATGTTATTGTATTTCCTTTAATTACATATTTTTATTATCTATTTAATAGTTTAATTCAACAAAAAATGTTTTAGAATAATTTTGTTTATTAATTATAATTAATAATATAATTACAATATTGACAGAATATTGACAATATAGAACAGAGAGCCGTAATTTTACACTATTTTTAATAGTGTGAAATTAATAAAAGTATTTACTAATTATACTTTATAAGAGATTTGTATCTTCTACTTTGTAAGAATCTTTATAATACGAAATTTTTTTTGAGATAAAAACATTTATATATAGCGTTTATTTCAGTATTAAAAATCGTTTAGTAAATATTTAAACAGAATGAGAGGTTTCTTACGTCCATGTGTCGTTCCATTGGTATCAGTATCAGTAAAGTCTGTTTGAAAAGAAGAAAAAGAATCGATATAAGGCTTTTCTGCCAGATACACATGGCTGTCCAGATTTGGATTCACTGTATCAATTTGAAGGGTCTCCCGAGAGACGTTTAAATCGATACACATGTGCTTTCTTCGGATATTTCCAGCGTTATCTATACGATTGCATGATCCAGTTACGTATTCATAAATATTACTCTTCATGCTCGGCATTTGTTTCGCACTCTTTAAATTACTGTACTCGAAAAGTTCATTTTTAAATAATTAAATTAGTTTCACGAATGTCACGAATATGTCAATAATTAATAGCTTACATAATTATATAATATTGTTTCCTTACTTCAGAAATGAGACAACTAAGAAATGTAATTTTCGAGTTATTATATTCATATCATGAATGAGTTAAGTAAAGCAAAAATAAATTAACTAAATTTCACGTCCAATAACGTTTATGTCGTTCTTAAGGTTTTCAAAGAGAATATATTTTCTACAAAAGTGACACATTTTGACTTATGTCGTTTTTATAAATGAAAAGGAGAACATTTACAGTGAAGAATGTTTTGATGCTTAACGTTTTAAGAAGAAATTATTTTATTTTGAATTTAGTTATTTTAGCTGATCAAGATAAGTACAAACTGTTAATTTATTTCAGATTATGTCACTTTTGATGAATCATTTCAGATTTGTTATAATTTTGCAGGATATCAAAATTGTTGTTAAGTCAAAAAGGAATGGCTTTTTAAGGAATGTGAAACAAAATTGATATATTCTTTTTGTGAAACAAAAATGAAACATTCTTTTCATTAATATTATTTTAATCAATTAATATTTTTCTATTAAGTTCAAAAATAGTTTTTTTTATAATTAATTTTTTTAATCATGCTACTTTTGAAATGAAGAAACGCTATTATCTTTTCAGATTTTCGGAAATAACAAAGAAATCTTGGTCTCGGAGACTTTGAGTTCATGAAGTTATCTTGTAACCATAAACTTGTAATTCTATTTTAGCCTTCCGCGATATTACGTGCCATTTAACTTTCTCAAATCGCGTTAAAATCGGCGCGTTATCTTAGATCGAGACATGGATGCCGCATTTTACGAACGAACAGGACGATGTCGGCCCTTTCTGACATTATTACTATTATTACTTATATACACCGGCGCAGTGCGCATTTAATGGAATTCCGGTCTTTACGATCGCCTGAGGAAATCGTATCCTCGAGTCACTTTACATCCGGTTGTAAACCGCGACGGACACATCGCAGTCCTTCGCGCGCTGCCGAATAACGAGTAAATTTTACGCGTATCTTTAATGACGCCGCTTTCCATTAACAAGTCATAATTGGCGCTTTATCGATCGCTATCACGCATTCGTCGCGGCTTTATCTCACGCACGAGCGCGGAATCGGAACGACGCAAAAAGGCCACAAAGATTTTAGTCAGGACGGAGAAGTCGATTTAGCACCTTTATTACGAGCAGTAAATAAATAATTAAGATTTTTTTGCTTGAACACAAACAGTATCTGTTTTCTGTTAATAGCTCACGAACCTGGATGACGACGGCTTTACGATTCAGTCGCGAATTAACCGCGACTGTTAACAGAGGCTCGCAATGAGTATTAACGATGCATAATATCTCGGCAAGGGCGGTACCGCAATAACCGATGGTTATCGGTGTTTCATGCTGAAATTCACGTGCCGCGATGAATGAGAGAGCTACTTGTTACGAGATAAAAATTTTATCTTTTATCTTTTATAGACATAATTTTTCAGAGACATAATTTTTCCAAACATTATTATTAAATAAAATTATAATTTAGAGATTAATCTTTTACAGGAAATAGGATTTCCTACACGGGATTTTTAAAGGTATCATCGATATTTGGATTATGAATGTTGGTAAATTTAAATCTGTAATAAGCAAAATACAATTTTACTTTTATCATGATAAAATTCATTGTTAAAGTTTTGACGAGTGTATCAAAATTATATTCGATTTTTATATAATCTGGAACAATAAAAAATTTGTTCTATTTCTCGAAAATCCCTTTTACTGACGGAAGAATTAAAATTCATGTTGCTAGCAGAGAGTTAATTGAAGCTTGTATAAACTCAAATTACATTGTTTGTATTGAGGATCGTTTCTTTTGACGCAAACTCTTCACAACACTATGATCGAAGCTATAAGTTATTACTATGCATTTTCAGCGTTCCGTCGCTCGTGAACGTAAGCATCTGCCTATGGAAGGAATTTTTCTTGAGGTGCGATCATGTTGTTACCAGGTCATAATCACCTCTCGCAAGTGTCAACCACCTGCAACGGCTGTATTTATCATATCGACAGTCTTCCGTTAATACCTTCGCGTGGTAGCCTGCGTTTTGCCAGTCGACGTTCGTCGTCCACGTGCCGCCATTGACGACGTCATATCCGCACACGCGTCCACGCAAGGAAAAGCAAATCTGAATGGCTAATTATGGGGACAATGATGCGGAACTTAACCGGAAGGAGACAGGAGACTTTTCGACGACACGAACACGCGAGACTCTCTTCCGCATCGCAATTATGGCGAACGGATCTATCGCGACCGGATGACCGGTTCCTGCATGTGATAATAATAAACTGTAAATTTGCTTGATTAATTAGTTTTTTTTACCAACAACTTGGAATAAATTGCGTTTTTTCTTAAGGTAGTTACTTGGTTGTGTTGCTATACAAATTTTTACTTCCTCGTCGTAAAGAAGCAAGCCTATTATAGTTGGCAGGCTATCGGCATGCAGAGCGAAATGGGAGGATTACATCTTACAACTTGAAAATGTGCGTTACTTCCCTGCAATTCCCGGGGGGTTGCCTCAAAGGGGATGGCAAGAAAAAGTAGCAGTGAAAGACCCAAGACCTAAGAGCCGTCCTCCTGCGTTGTGACGGCTTAATAATCGTACGCACGGCATACGGGTCGGTTTCAGGTGGCTCTGTGCAAATCCATGTTTTACATGACGGTGCATAATTACTATCATCTTACGCTTCACGGTGCTCCAGTTCTTTGGACGGCGAGGGTGGGAGACCGACGGGCAGCCTGGATTCCCGCGACCCAGCCGGGAACGTCAAAAAGCACCGAGACGCGAAAGGAAACCTGCAATCAGTGCGTCAAAAGGCAGAACTTTCTCCCGCCGTACATATTATATATATGTTGTTACTGCTCGCACAACGGTCTCGTTGCGCGCATTCAAGGTACGCAATGCTTGGGCATTCAGAATTTGGAACATTGCAAGAAAAAATATTGGTCTCGTTCGTAAAGTATTATTGAATTTTTAATGAGTCATTACGCCAAACGGGATTGCATGTAATGTTGTTTTGCGTATTTTTTTGCGTTAATGCATTGTAAATTGTACAACTCGCAAGTTGACGAAATAGAAAAAAGAAATAATTATGTCTGAAAACGTATTCTCTAATGAAGATACATCTCAGTCGATATCATCTAAAAGTAACATAATATCAATGTTATAATTTCAATATTATAATTTTGCACTCAACTGTTGTACAATACCATATGTTACATTGCATTTATATTGTTAAGTGCGAACATTATAACATTGTTATTGTGTTACTTTTAGTTTGTGTCTACTGAAATTCTACTTCAATATCGCAAGATTTTGACATGACATAGACATGACAAGTATGCACATTTTCAGCGGCACGTGCAAACCTAGTTAACAACTACACTCTCCAAGCAGTGTTACGTTTCGTCTTAACTGTCGCTTAATAATAAATCATTAAAAGAGCCGCGAATATCTATTCATAAGCCTGTTAAGAACCGTCGAGCCGTCCCCGTCAACTTGCCGTTCCCGCGTACGGCGCGCTGATGCCTTTACTTGTCTAGCTCGAGCTTTAATCCCAGGAGCCATCCCATAACTTGCTACAGACAGGCTACGTCGCGTACATGCGATGCAACGTACGGAGGCGCATGCATTTATGCATACGTCCGCGCGGTCCGTTCTACGCATGGATGCAGATGCGGCACGCACAGCTCGGCAGCACCGTCCATAATCTTTTTCCGACACTCGTAATGGACGGAATTGTGAATTCAATTGCTTCTGAATTGGACTCAGTCGGTGCGCCTCGTAAGAGCCGGTCCGACGAATACAGCTTAAGGCACGTACCAAGCCGTGAAAGGGAGTTGCGTAGCGTAGGTGCATCCGTCAAATGAACGCGCTCGGTAGCCAGCGCGTCGCGCACAAAGAACGTCAGCGGCGGACGCTGCGCACCGGCACATAAAGATCCAATGAGTAAGTGACGACGTGGATGCCTCCGCAGTGCTCGAGAGTGCTCGAGATCGTTCACCGAAGTGGATGCTGGCAGTTAAAGAAAGTTTAAGTGCCAATCGGCGACGGGAAATTGCATTGGGACGTTTATCGTACGATAAGAAGTGATCTCGCTGGGATAAAAACGTAAAAGTCTCGTTGACTGGCAATATGTTTGACATTCTGATGGAATAATTTAAAACGTATTGTACATTTTAATCGATAGTAGAGACGGTTAATCGACTTTTATATTAAATCTCATCAGTTAATAATAGTAGTTAATAATTAAATGTAAATGCGAAATAGAAAATTGATGGAATAATTGATTATTTAAAGAGAGTTACTACTCCTTTGAATTTTTATTTTCTTGCATGATAAATGTAGAAACTTACTCGGACGGGCAATCATCGACCATAAGCCGAAACGTCCGGTTGCAAAACTCCCCGGAGGCGTCTGCTTAAATCAATTTCATTCCGGTAATTTCGCCTCTTCTAGACCAACGCCAACTGGCGTCATTTGCTTCGTGATTGAGTGCGAAAGATTGCAACCGGATTATGCGTGAGCCGACGAGTATGCATGCGCGCGATCAGAGTCCGGGGATTCTCGTCGGTCGGGGAACGACCGTAAACCATTATTCCGCAGCGTCATGTGGACGGTGCGCGAATCGCAAAAGAACCTTCGAGAGGCTGAAGAGAGAATAATGGATTCGCGAGACTGGGGATAATGGTCGCGTAACGAGCTGCAGAATGAGCAGAAACGCGTAGCTTTTGCCGTAAGCTTCGTTTTTTTTTTGCCGTACTTTTCCACATCCGACGAGATAAAGTTAATTGAAAAAAAACTGAAACGAAAAAAACTACGAATTTACGGCCGTGTTTCTTAAACCTTTTAAGCTCTCCAGAACTTGTAACGAGAAACTTCGCTAATTATGGTTTCTTATTATATTTTCGACTTTCTCGACCAAAAAAACCATTTAATAGATTGAATAATTGTATAATGTTGACTTGTTCGAAAATGTTCGAGCTTTTCGAAGAGGAAACGAACGAAGAAAGGACGCAACGTCATGTAAGGTAGACGCGCAAACTGTAAACCGACACTTTGATAGTCGGTTCTCGTTCTTAAAGTTGGCGAGGCGTGTGCCGCCCACCGAGGACGAAAAGGACATCCTTCGAAGAGACTTGTAGCAGGGATTCTCACATATGATATACATACATTGTATTCTTAAAAATATACGTGTATGCATTGTATCTTTCTTGATTTGTGCTTTGATTTGTGCTTTAAATTTTTTTTACGAAAGAAATAATAGACATTTTGTGTCATATAAGAAAATAAAGAAAACCAATATTTTTTATAATTAATAACTCACCTAATAACTGAGATCCACTGACTTCCTTCATTCCTTGCAGTCGCATAGAGGCGCCACGAAGATATCTTTTGAGCGAGTTGTCCTCTTGTCTTCCAGCCACTCCCATTTTCAGCTACCAAGTTACTGCCACTTTGTCAATCCGATCTGATGCATTCAGACATGGAAATGACCGTGACATTAAATGCGTTCAAAACGAGTCTTGTCAAAAAGACGTCTGAAATTTTATATCACAATAATTATAAATAAACATTATAATTAATTAAAAAGATATTAATGACAATATATATTCTATATATTTTATGTAAAAATTACTTTAGATTAAGTATTTTTTAAGCTAAAAATAAAAATATATACTTTTATCTTTATACTAAAATAGTTGCAGTACACATCGCGCAAGTCTTAATTTCAACATATCTTAGATCGTTTTCTTTTATTCAAATAATATCCTATCTTAAAATGCCTCATTTGAATAAGACAAATGAAGACATCTCGGAGACACAGTGCAAGAACGATGAAGCCGATATCCGAGATTGGAGAGAGGATCACTTATAGTGTCGCTAGGACGTCGAACCATACCGATTGATCGCTATCATTACGAAGACAATGGCCGACATAAGCTTATTCTAACGATGACGCTTGGTTTAGAGATCGAGGATTATCTTGGTAGCATGGCGACTAACAAGCATAGAAGGTAGACTCGACTTTGTCCGATGAAAACCGATCCCCCGGCTGCTACCCACGCTCGTATTTCTTGTTCGCTATTCGACGACAAGATAGGCAAATTGTAACTTTATTATGCAAATCGAATGTTAAATTAAAAAATTTTTAATAACATACGTTATTTTCATAACATCATAAGAAATCAGGGATGAATGTGATTTCAGACGTTTGAGCAAACAAAATATACTTGTTGCATATCATGTAAAAAAAAAAGAGACAGGCTAAAGTGAATGCGTTTAGAGAGACAATTCATATCCATTACATATGTTTTGTACTCGGAAGTTTAGAACGCATTCACAGGTAGATATGCATGTACAGTTCTCTGCCTTGAAGCATTGTAGCTCGTTTTAACACCTTCGCCTGGTGTAATTTTTATGACGCTGAAATCACATTTTCGCGGCGTCGCGTTTTTACTTGCTCCTCTCCTGAATGTCGCCTCTCGCGTGAATAATAATTTCATATACCCTGCGGATATGCTTCGAATTTTTTTTGCTTTTTTAGTAAGCTGTACTGAAATAACGAATAACGCGTGATGATAAAAATTTAGTAGCCGCTGATTACACGGTACTTTCTAAAAGTCAGAATCAATGTTACACTTATAACTGTATGTAATCGACAGCGAATATTTGCTATTTTTTTGTAATAATAGGCTGACGCACTTTTGGAGAATACAGTGGAAGTTTTCCACTTTTAGAGATAATTCGTGATTTCTTTGGTTATAATTTTATCGATCAAGATTTGAATGAAAAGAAGATTTGTAAAGGCGAACATCTCATTTCAATTAATAGTATAATGCATCGCATTTTATGCCTACCCTTATTCATTTTTCTCATCATTTACAATTAAATCGCAATTAACCAGGATTTAAAATATGATTCAGAAATGCAGATGTTTGCAGATGTACGCTATAATTATCCTCGGATAAGAATACCTGCACCATGAAAAGCCGAGTTCCCGGGGTAGCTGCGCAGCCTCCCTTTTATCAGCATGTTTCCTCGCCATCTGCTGGAAGCTGGGGAAATCAGGAGATGTATTGAACAGGCTGGATGCGCACGGCGAGATGCGCGAATATCCGCGAATTCCCGTCAGCGGGGGACCGCAGTCCGTACAATAAAGAAAAAAGCATCCAGGACAGAGCGAGAGGAAGCGAGGTGGAGCCAGTAGGAGTGAAAGAGCACTTCGGCGAGAGAGACCGACGGAGAGGGTCCCTAATCCTCCCGGACGCCGAAGAGGCGGACTCGATTAATAGTCGCGCTCGCGAGAGAAACAACGTCGTCCTCGGTCGTTGCTCGAGATGACTTCCGCGGTGTTCTGAGCGGAACTCCCGGAACGGTGCTCTTCGATGGACGATCGTGCGCACCTGAAGATCCACGGCATTGGCTCTCCGCAGGTCTTCGAATAAGAGGGTTAGTTCGAGCTGTCAAGCGGTCATGTAAACGTCCCGTCGTGTACTGGTACCGTTGTGTGGTCTATCCATCATATGGTCCAATTGCTAATATATTTCCAGTGAATCTTCGCGGAATTTAGAAATCTTCTTCAGGCCAGAATGAGACCAAGCGCGATTGTTTTATTGCTTCTGCTGTGCGCACAGTTTCTCACTTCGGAATCGAAGCTTCGGCAACAAGCAGCCGTCGATGACGACGACGATGATGACGATGAATGGGATGATGATGATGATGATGATGATGATGACGATGATGATGATGACGGGAGCTATCAGACGAAGCCCGAGGTCGATGACGATGGCCGAATCTACAAAAACCCACGAAACTCACCCTCTGCTGTATGTCCAAGAGATGAAGAGCAGGCGGAGCTAATGGGCCAGAAGTGTTTGCGAAAGTGCTCTACCGATGAGGACTGCAAAAGTAAGAAAAAGAAATGCAGATGCGACGGAGCCTGTGGAATGTCATGCATCAAGCCTGAACGTGAATGCCCGATATTAACCGAGATTGATCATGGTGTGATGACAGTTACCGGACGATTCTTTGGAAATAGAACTCATTACGCCTGCGACACCGACTACTTTATAGTCGGCCTGTCCGAGAGAATATGTCGCGCCGATGGTCATTGGACCGGGTCTAATCCGTCCTGCAAGAAAGATTCCAACTCCTTCTGCTCTCAGCCGCCGAAGATACAAAACGCGCGCCACAACGCTCCGTTAGAGCAAACGACCTTTGATCTTGACAGTGGTGTGCAATATTTCTGTATTCATGGATATGTAGCAACGGGAGCGAAAAAAGCGAAATGTCTACTGATGGAAGGAGCTGCTAGATGGTACGGGCCAGATATCACTTGCAAGCCTCAAAGCTGCGATTTACCTCCGGACATTCCAAATGGATGGCACTCTGGTAAGTTCACGTAATTATGATCGATTTATATATTTAATTTTTCGGTACGGGAGAGATTTTAATTATTAATTATATATACTTTTAAGGGGAATGTTACACGTATGATTGTCGCGTATCGTATCATTGCATGGAGGGTTACGAATTAGTTGGAAAAACGGAGAAACTGTGCCTGGCGGATGGCACATGGACCCCGAAGGAATTACCGCAATGCGTTCAAGTAAGAAAATACGAATAAAATTTTGAATTGTTCCTCGGAAACAAATCGTAGACGTGTTCAATATCTCGTGCAGGTCACGTCCGTGCAATGTCCGAAGCCAGAAAATCCAGTCAACGGCAAGGCTGTCTACACCTCCTACGCGTATAATTCCATTGTATCGTATGAATGCAAGTATGGGTACACTGTAGTAGGCGCAGGAACTAGACGTTGCGGTGCTGACAGAAAGTGGACTGGAAAGACGCCTACTTGCCAAGAAATCAATTGTGGTTTACCTGGCGTGTTATATAACGGTTGGATTGAAAATATTGAAGCCGGTGTGTTATTTAAAATTGTCCGAATAACATAATTTATGATCAATATGTATATTATAATCGTTCTTTTTTTTTTGTGGAATTGTTGCAATCGTAGGCACAGGTATGGGCGCCAGTATAATCTTCCGCTGTAAGGATCACATGAAATTGGAGGGTAATACTTCCTCTGTCTGTCAGAAAGATGGCAAATGGCGTTATCCTATACCGCAATGTTTAGCACCGTGCGTCGTCCCACAGATCGAAAACGGTTACGTTGTCGTAGCCAGCGATGAGAGAGATCACATCAACAACGTTACGGTGGTGGAGCATGGCGAGAGACTTCGGGTTACGTGCATTCAGAATTACGAATTCGCCGCCAATAGCACTCCGGTGTTATGCAATAACGGTACTTGGTCGATAGTGCCAAGTTGTTCGCCAGCTCGATGTAAGAATATGCCGAAGAGCCCGAAGAATGGGATGGTAATAGCACCGAAGACAGATCACGGTATGAAGGCGATATTTAAGTGCAAAGATGGTTTCAAGTTGATTGGCGGTGGTCCTTTGAATATCTCCACATCCGTGGAATGTCGTTATGGTAACTGGATCGGTGATCTACCATACTGTGAGCAGGTCTTCTGCCCGTTTCCCGGTCTCATCGAACATGGCAAAGTTTTTCTGGTCGGCAACATGGGAGTTTACGATTATAGACCGTATGTGAAGAAGATTGTCAATAACAAACAGATTATGTATGATTGTGATAAGGGTTACGTTCTCGATGACGGGCCAACTGGCGCGACTTGCATAGGCGGTGCATGGAGTCCTAAGGAGTTGCCCAAGTGTATTCTTGGACAGCACCCTCGACTTAGATGGAGCAGACGACGTAGATCTGTAGACAACGACAATGTTACCTTGAATTACAACGTTACTCTAAATTACAAGTAAGATAATTACAATAAATATTAATAAATATTAATATAAATCAATAAATTGAAAACAAACAATTCAATAAATTGAAATCAGGATGAAAGAGAGGGAGCGAGCGAGCGAGCGAGAGAGAGAGAGAGAGAGAGAGAGAGAGAGAGAGAGAGAGAGAGTTTATATTTATTTTAGTTTATAAGTAAATACAGTTTATTTTATTTTAGAAAAACAGTTTTTAATAAAAATGATGTAAAAACATTATTAAAAATAAAAATTAAATATTAATGTTTCAGAAAATTCATCGATTTCTTCCGTAAAGTGGGCAAAAAACTTCTACATATGGAGATGAACAGAAGCCGTGAACATTCCAAGCATAAAGCGGACATGAAACTTGCATCTATTGCTAGCCAACAGAACAACACCAATGCATTCGATCCATCAACTTGGAAAGCACACGTAGGTCATAGTAATAAATCCCGTTTGCGAGAAGAGAGAATGATTGATTTTCTCAAGATGGTATACAGAAAATTACAGCGCATGGATGCCAAACAACCAAATAATTCTAGCAACAATACTATGCACGACCTACTGAATGCAATGAGCAAGAACTTCTTTCATGTAGACCTTGCAGAGTCGCGACGAAACGGTAGCAAAGCCCGCTCGGATTTTGAGATACGTAATCAGAGGGAGTTCATTAAATTGAAGAGGGAATTCGAGCGAATCATGAGATTTTATAACAAGTCTATACGCTGGAACGAGAAACAGAATCGAAAAGATGCGAAGAGAAAAGGCTTGTCGCACGCTGAGAAGCGAAAAGATAAGAAAAAACACAGGAAGAATTATTACAAGGGTTTCTATGAGTTCGTCAACAGTTATGTAACTGAAAAGCTGTCGATGTTGGAGGCGCGCAACGCGACCGAAGAATTAATCAAGAAAATGAATATCGACAAGTTTACCGTGAGGAACGGCACGACTTTCACGGTTGGTGAGATGTACGCATTTTTCAAACATATCATACAGGATAGATTGAACTCGACGGAAGAAAGCGTAACCGTAGAATCTAGCACGTCAGCAGCGCCGAAGGCCGCGTCATACGGTAATCAATCATCGACAATCCCGAGTAACGATGTTGCCGTACTTGACAACGAGATTCCAGCTAAAGACGGAGAGCCCAAACATCGCAGCAAGCGGATACGAAACACGTCGGAGGAAACTGGCGCTTCACGTCAAAAGAGGAAGCTTTTGTCAGTGAAACCAATCAACACGGACGATCAAAAATATTCAGGGAAGTCGAAGCCCATCGACGATGCTAAATCAAAACAGTTCACTTTCGATGAGCTGCAGGCGCAACAGCAGAGCCGTTCAAAACGATTCCTGCCGCCTTCCGAGCTGGATAATCAAATATTCCTCAAGAACTTGTATCTCAACGCTTACGAGGACGAGTATCGAGCAAATGTGAAGCGATCCGTTGACCAGATAAATCGCACAATTGGCTGGTTTTCCTCGAGAAGGCGCAAGGGAAACCTCGGTGCGTACGAGATCAATTGAGGAAATAATGTGTTGTGATATTAACGGAATTTACTAAGTTATTTACCGATATCAATCGATTTTAGGTGAAGTATACACTATATATATTATATATATATATTATATATATATATATATATATATATATATATATATATATAT
>Ga0157364_1001285_pt1 | contig 20923 bp, 6 predicted proteins | sample AttsexASBM2_FD_111476 | JGI IMG/M metagenome (GOLD analysis project Ga0157364, IMG submission 111476) | Fungus gardens microbial communities from leaf cutter ant in Ribeirão Preto, State of São Paulo, Brazil - Atta sexdens ASBM2 | ecosystem: Host-associated > Fungi > Mycelium > Unclassified ...
AAATAAGGAAATGAAGGTTTTAAATTATAATTTTTATTTACTTTAATTACTTTTCAATAAGTTAATAAAAAATAAAACAGCTTTAATGAACGATTATAAATCGATTAATCGATTATCTCAAAAGGATAATTGATTTATAATCAATTTTGCAGAATGATCGATTATGTCCATCGCTATTTATTCCGATTAAAGCTCTTGTTAGTCAACCGAGAATACATCTCATTCTTTTACGCGTGTTGGATACAAATGCAAAAGTGGAAGTAATAAATGTGTTAACATTTAAAGTATTAAATGACATAATTAGCATTATGCAGAAAGAATTTGTTTTAGTGAGTACAATATTAATGTAATTATTTATGCAATTATTTTTAAAAAAAGTGCTTTCTTACTATGAGTATGATTATTGTCTAGATTGAATATTAAAATATGCACTTTTAAAGAGTCGAGTTAATTACAAACAAAAAAATATGTACATTATATTTCGGTTTGAAGTTGATTAGACAATTTCTCAAATATCATGATAATTTAAAAATATAATTTTGTGAAAATAGTTTTGTATATTTAAATGCTCTAAGAAGTTTTTTCATCATACTTATATATATTTAAGTCATTTCAGAATTACAAAGCATTTTCTTTTGTATTTTAAAAAACTATGTTTTTATTTTTCATTTTGATTTTTATCTTTTTATATTAACAGTTTTCGTATGAATTGTTTAATTTGTTTTAATCAAGTGATCATAAATCTATTAATTTTTTAGACATCAAAATATTTTTGAGAAATATATTTTTGAAATAGAATATTTAAAAACCCTAACATCAAAAAAGAAGTTCTGAAAATTTTAATTTTAACATATTCTCTTAATCACAGAAAAAAATAATAAAACGGATGACTGAAATCTTTTCATCAAATGAACGCAAAACGTTAAAATTGTTGGCGGGTTAATTAGTATCAGTTACTGAAAGCTTCTGCAAGAGAACAACTCGAGAGACACGATAGTATTCATTCATACGTCCGTTTGATAAATCACGAGATGAAATTCGAGCGTTGCGATATTTCATCGAGGGAAATGTCAACAAAAACGAGCTTGATAACAATGCAATGGTAAAGTTGGAGCTGTGACGCGATTATTAAAATAACTCGCGGCTATTAAAATAAATCGCGATTTAGCATTAATGGACATTATTGGTAAACGTATAGAAGATATGCACTTTGCGTTACTTTACTGAAATTTAATGTAGTTTATTTCGCATTCACTCGTGTAATTCCTTATGTTTCTTTGTGCATGTCACAAAAGAAACTATTTTTATATGATACAGATCTCATAAAAATTCTTTCTTTGTACGTCAAAGCGAATTGGCTATTTTTTATCATATTTCTTTTATAACTGATATTACTTTTATTAATGCCGTAAGTCGGGACAATCTCAAAAAAGAATATAAAAAGAGAGAATTTGTTATGTATGACAGAAGAAAGTATATTTAATGTAAGTATATAACTCAAAAGTACGAATACATTTTTAGTAAGAAGATCAGTTTAAGTGTTTTCTTCTCCTTTTTGATTTGAGAGATTTTAGATGTGTAATATAAATTAAAACAAAAAATGTGTATTTTTTATTTTAATTATAAGTACATGTTAAAAGGATGAAACATTGCTTTGAAAAAATTGACTTTCATTTTTCTAAGCGTAAATATTATTGGAATGATAAAAATGTCCGTAACATTTTATAATTTCAAAAGCATTTTAATAATGACGTACTTCAATTTTTTGAAAATCTTATATTTTTCAAAATAGTAATAGACGCATAGAAAAATGTTTAAAAAAACCTATTTATTCTTAGAATGACGTAATAATCAAATATGATAATTATTGATAGAACAAAAACACTGAAGTGGCATCATAAACAAATGCTTATATAATGACGTTTTTTTTGCTTATATAATATTGTATCTTTCAGATAAAGTTACGATAAAGACGAAACTAAAGCACTACGTACATTTATTAATGCTACTATACTACTACGCATTAATAAAATCCAAAGTTTAAATAAAAGTTTAAATAATAAAATTATGAGAGAAGGGCTATTTGTGTATCATAGCATTTTCTTTGTATTTAAGTGATTTATATTTATTTAAGGCAGCGGCCAAATTTTTACTACAAATACTTTGAAGCGTTTGATTGACTAATTAGAAGAAAGAATTTTACAAATTGACCAATTAAAAAAACGCTTTAAACATTCGTAGCACATTAATCATATTCTAGTGATATTTCGTTCACTTATGCTGTATCCAACTTTTTTTCCATAGACAGAACTAGTGGCGGGCGTGTACGTCACGAGATTACATACCCATCACGTGTCCGTCATGCCGGACGAGCGTAAAACGCGAATGGGTTTGATTACGATTATGAATAAACAGTTGCTCGTTAAAATCTACATTGGTCAAGATAAATGTGTCCTTGCCTGTACAGATGAATGTGTCGTTATCGAGATCGCTCTTATCTATACATTTTCTTTCGATACACAACTCTGCGTGGCCAGTAAATCGCGTGGACGCTTGCGATTTCGTCCTTGCCTCCTCCTTCTTCTTCATGATCCTAGATTTCTATGGCCCGAATATTAAGAGAGAGCATAGGTTGGATCATAAAGCAATGGAAAAGCGCGATGGTGAAGTCTCTCATTATGCGCGATCGTGAAGCAAATTCATAATTCACGATTGCGCTAGAACGTATTCCGCGTCGTATACGCAGGCAGAAACATGAGAGAATCTTATACTGAGATTGCGAGAGAGAGAGAGAGAGAGAGAGAGAGAGGAAGGAGAGAGAGAGAAAGGACAGATCAACGTTGCCAAACTACTCGCTGAAGCGTGTCTTGCTAGCGCGGTGCCTGATTATTTTAATTGATGCGCCGCCGTTACGTCCCATTTAATGGACGTTATTCGAAAACAACCGTCGTCTTCCCTCATGGATCCGAAAAACTTCACGAGATTCGCATATATGAGATGCGAGGGATAAAACGAGATACAGGGAGGATAGATGAATTATATATTTGAGAGTGTGGGCGGTTTGAGTAACATAGTTTGATCCTGTTGCGTATTGCACTGCACGTGCGAAACTTGAGCTTCCGGCCTCCAATCTCATCAAAATATAATTTTGCTCAGAGTTTATTGAGAGTTTATTATACTTATATAGAATTAAAGAACATTTTCTTAAATATTCCCCGATGTTATTTTTATTTCGAATATTGTATTATCAATTACTAAACATAATGTAACGGCAATTTTCTTATAATACGTATAAAAAAATTCTCTAATTTCTAATTTCTTTTCAAAAAAGAAAAATCTGGAATTACAATAAAGATGTAAGTTTACTGGACAATACAGACACAAAGCAACATTATCGTTTAAGATTTTGATTGCGTATTTTGATTTTTGTGTAAATATAAAAATACAATTTTGAAATACAATATATTAGGTGTAGTAAAAAGAAATCTATTATTTTTGCATGAAATTGAATGGATGGAAATAATGGATTTCTTTTTACTACACCTAATACATCAACATATATTTGAATCTTACTTTAAATTCAGGACTTGAGGCGATCGTGTACCGTTTACGTTCATGTGAACTTAGAACTTTCTCAACGTATGTATCATGTAGAAGTTAACTAATTTATTTTCCGCAAAAGAAGAGATGGCATCTTTAATCGGCATCTTGTGTTTCCCTTATGTGTCGTTTGTGTGATTTGAATTCATGATGTGAAATTTAGAACAAAAGTTGATTCTACGATCAAACGACTCATTATAACACTCAAAGAAATGTGTTTATTCTTGAAAGTTATCGTTAAATTATTCATATACTAAATATACTTAATGCATATATGCAGCGTCGAAAATTTCAGGATCATGCATCTTTTCGTGGTACATATTAGGTTTGTTTTTTATTGCTGCCCTTTCTAACTAATACACACAGTGCAATAAGTTGAAATGAAACAAATATACGTTTATTTCACTTCAACTTATTGACCAGTTTAGAGTGCAGCAATAAAAAACACCTATTGTGTACATAATACGCTAACGATATAGCCATCTTTTATTTCCGTTTATTTCCATTATCTACGTTTACACTAATGTTCTTGAGAAATTTTATCTAAAAATTTTATAATTTTATTAATTTGATGTATTACGTTATTGTAAACGTTACTTGTTAATGCCTATTTTTATTAATCGTGAATAAAGAAAATGTTTCATAATTTATTTATCGTCGCGTCGTCACTTCGGTAAAATTTCAAACATGATTTTTTTCAACTTTACTTTACGAAAAAGATGAAATTTGGTATTGAGCAATAGATTTGATCATACTCTAAGTGAATTTATAGATTTCAGAGTTTCTATCTCTAAGGCAGAAACTCTTTTATACCGTGGGCATCTTCCTTTCTCTTTAAGTAACTTTTAGCGGATGAAAGATCTGATTATCGGAATTTTTGATAGTAATTTTACAGGATATATTTATCGATTTAATTGAATTATTTTAATTCTGTTTAGATTCATTAGTATTCTTTTTTTTTACAAAATACAACAATTTGTCTTTCATATACATTAATACAGAAATTCGTAGAAATATAATATTATCATAATTAAGGATGTTTTGGCTATACAATGAATTAAAAGTATCAGTCAAACAATATCAGTCCAAATAAACTAATATCACCCAATATAATTAAAAATATTTTTATAAATATTTTAATAAATAATTTATTATTATATAATTTCGATGATATCAGACTATAAATGTGCCTTGAAACCAACTACGAAAAACAAAAAATTTAGCTTGATGATTTTGTGACAAAATAAACATATTTGGATTCTATTTCATTTGTGCGTTTTTGTCATACGACAAATGTGTGTAGAATAGAGAAATCTTCAAATCTTTCTATTCTACAGCTAAGCAACAGACATGAAAAATTTATCGTACGACGAAAAATGCACAAATGAAAAATGGTGGCCTTTTTCTCTCTGCAATTTTAAATCAATAATTTAGACATATTTATTATTGTTTGATCAATATATGTTTCAAATTTACTTCTTAATGTTACTTTTTCAAATTTATAAATAAGTTTAATTACAAAACACGCTTTTATTTAAGAATCAAAGTTAACAAAAATTAAACAACTTTTAAACTAATAAGAAAATTGTGTTCAAATTTTGTACAGATATTTAGACGTAATAGTGAAACAATGAAGTTTTTACATTTCTATTAAAATTTTATATTTTTGATAATATTTTGATTTTTGACGCATACATCCTTAATAACACGTTTAATTTATCTAACATTCTTCTCCGAAGTTCGGCGCGACATCTTCAGCAGTGCATATGCATGTGCGAGAAGTTATCTCGAAAAATATCCGGACCTTCGTCAGGAGGATAAGAAAATTCAAGTCACCGGGACCAGAGTGCCATATATTGCCACGGTACATTAGTATGACGCATCGTCGCCGGAGTCTTCAGTCCGACGAAACGCGAATTTAAGCGCGGACGAAACTGCAGCCAAGGTACATACTCCGCTGCACCAAGAATTTGCTAATGTATCCGGAAACTCTGTTAATTTTCCTACTCGTCGATAGACGAATCGAAGGTATGACATCATTGCACCTGCAGATTCTGACATTTAAAGCGCGTATTTCACAAATGTTTGTTAAAATTTTTGATTTAATTAAAAAATTTTTAAGTTATTTAAATGGCTTCTTTCTAAAATTCTCATTAAAATGTTGCTCATCATTTTTATTTGATTAACTTGTTTCTACCAATATGGATTAACTTTAATCTCGGTTCAACTTACTTTTCATCTTTTTCTAATCTTAAAAATTAGTAATAAATAAGTTGTACCGAAATTAAAATTAATCTATGTATATTGGTGAAAATGAGCATTAGACGAAAACATGTAAAACAGATTTCGAATATAATAAATTGCTTGAAATCAAGCGAGACCGCTTAGAATTTTCTAGAGTTCACCGATTTTAAAAATTGACGAACTATTTATTTTCGTAAGTGAATTTTGCAATGCGAATAATTCGACTTCTAAATTATACATCACGTTTAATATTGCATTCAATTTCGCGCGTCAGGAATCTATTATCATCTCTATTTTGGTTCATGAATAAGCGAGGTAGACACGGTTTCATAATACGTGCATAATTTTGTAAATATTATTTTGATTGATTTATACGAGAGACTCGTGACAATGAAATTCACAAAACTCTATACTGTTTTCGCAAATATGTTTAAAATTATAACATTACAAGCGTAACGATCTCATGCAATATTTTGAATTAATATAAGAAATGGCCACAATTCTCACAAATCAATGGCATATTTAAGATCATCGTATTCTCATATCTCAAAACTTCCAATTAAATGATCATTGAATAACATCATTACAATATGATATGTAAAAATCAGCGCAATGTATGAGAAGTATGGATGTCTCTCGACGCAATTATGTAAACTTATTGTGAAAACTTTGAATATTAATATCTTCGACAGTCGTATGATTGACAAGCGGAACCCAGTCTGTGTTCGAAGAAAATATTTCTGAAGAAGTCATTATCCGTTTAGGACACCGGATGCTTAGGACAGCGAGTAAATTGAGACGACTTAATTGCATCTTCATCTTCAAAGATGTGTCCTAGACGATTTGCTGAATGTGCGCGGACCTTCTCCAATGGCACAACGTAGCTTTGATTCCTCCTCATTAGTGAGAAACGCATTGGTGACTCCGAACTTCCCGAGGACAAGAGGCTCTAAGTGCGCCCGTCGCAACATTACTCCGCCGGAATTTTCTTTCCTTTTTTTCCACTAAAAGAAAGTCCACTGTGAACATTAAGCCTTCGCACCCGAAATTATTCTACGTAGGCGAAGTGTAACCTATTTTAATGACGTACAGAGACGAGTTGGTCAAACTGGTGAACTAATTAGTATAGATTCACAGCTTCGTGCTCGGTTTCAAGAAAAGTACCATTTAACGCGAACTCGTGTGATTCTCGCTATGAAATAAGACTTGCGAGAAATGCAGCAAAGCTCAAATTTTTTTTCCTAATCTTTGATGAAAAGCCCTTTATTACTGAAACACAGTGTTTTTTACACAGTGTTGCAAGTCTCCTAATTGTCATATAGATACAGCAATGATATATATGTGGTAAATCACGCTCTTGTGCGATGCTCAACATATATTTATATACCGTGCGCAGAATGTCATTTTGACAAGTTCTTCCGATTTGATAGGTACATTGTTTTCTACGGTCATCTATATATATTTATAGATACGCTTCCGTTTTCCAATCTATCTCTTGCACATCATTTCTTCGTTGACTAGTTATTTCTGTTCGTTCTTACCGAATGTTACGAGGTGTTATTTAATCTATCTATTTGCCGAAAACATCCTGACACGATGTAGAACGAGCGCAAGATACAACATAAAAAATAATTTAGAAATAAGGAGGTACTTACTATCTCTTCATTTAATTTCGCTTAATATTATAGAAAGATTAATTCGATTGTTGCGTTTTGTTACTTTATTCAAAGTGTGTTTCAATAATTAATAGGAATATATGTTTGTATTTCTTTGGCACTTACTGATTCAATAATAATATTAGATATTATTAATAAATATTTAAATATTAAATATTACACAATAGTATAATTGAGACAATTTCTATATAAATAGAATTAAATATTTCTTTGGGTCTCTAAAAAGTCTTTATCACTTAGGCTAAAAATTATATTATAGTTAAAGGATATAGTTATTGGAATATACAAGAAGTAATTAATTTATTTATCTAAATATAAAATATTTCTAAAATTAAGTTTTCTAAATATATTCAGAGTCATAACTTAATTATGACACATTTCATTCTTTATCGTTCAACAATTTCCAGTAATTGTAAATGAAAGAATCGTATGTCAGAGATATCTGTCTGTTTATATACGCGTCGAGAATTACATTGCGGTTGACAGAGTTGTCAGTCCTGTAAATAATTTACGCCATCATCGAGATCTATTCGGTGTCGTGATTGCGCGGTGTACCAAACGAATCTGGCAAGCAATCTAAGCGGTATATCATCCGCAGAAGTATGACAGCGTGTATCACACGTCCCGCGTGATTTATAAATAAATATTCGGCGCATCTTAATGTTTGTGCTTTGCCAGACAATCAGGAATAACGTAATTTTGTAACGGAATATTTCTGCGCTGATTTTTCGGAAAATTTTTTGTTATAGGACAATTTAAAAGTATCTAATGAGAAAAATAAAAGAGTTTTCTTGGAATATTTAAATCATGTAACAAATCAAAACGCTTACTTAGAAAAAAAAAACAATTACGATACCGAATTAATTCCGTTTTTTAATTGCGATTAGATTATTAGGTTATTGTATTGTTAACTGAAGAAGACTCGAATCGTTTTAATGAGTCGAATCGTTTTAATGTATAAGAATTGATTGATATTGTATCTCAAATATATATTATTTTACTGTAATCTAATAATCTTTATGCTCGTTCTCGGTATCTTGTTTTGCTTTGTAAAAAAAAACACACTTGTTTGCCCAAATTAAATACAGTTACCACATACAAAGTTCAAATTTCAATTCTGCTTTATTAAATTACTAATGCAATTCTATTTAAATTATTAATTTTCCATAATTATCACTGTTATTATTCTTACATGATATGCAATATTTCCATATCATTTGATATTAAGCAAAAACTTCTTTGCATTTTCTCATTGTACTAGTACCTAAGAGTCATGAATATTTATGGCCTCTTTGAATTTAATTGTTGTTTTTAATTTTATGGAAATTAGAAGCACCGATAGTCAAAGTTTTCGCAATATTTATGAGAAATTAAGCATTGATGACAGCATATATACATACACATTATCTCTATGTAATCATATATATATATATATATACATAAAGTTTAAGTAAGTAACTTTCACAAACTTTAAATTTTGTGCGATCATTTTTTAATGCGGAATCGATTTTTCTTTAGCAAAAGATTTTTCTTTAGATCTCATTTTTTTCACAACTCTTTTATATCTGGAGTTAAATGTGTTAGCAAATAAGTTTAAAATTTCATTATAATGACGTTTACTTGAAATTAAATAAAAATCTGTTCATTGATTTTGGCGAAGATTGCTTCGTGAAAAATTGCTTATTCTCAATTACTTATTCAAAGTCATTATTTTTTCGATGTTTCATTAAGAAAATATTGATTGAACAAACAACCTAGCAATTTGTAAAATCACATCTTTTTAAAATTACTATCACGTCTTTTTTAAAAAACGAATGAAAATGTCTTTTTTTCGTATTTCGATATATGTCAGCGCATTCGTTGATCCAATTAATATTATTAGTTTCTTGCAACCTGTTTTCTTGATTATGCTTTTAGCAGATATATCTTTATCCACACTTTCGTGCCAACGATACGTCCGAAATACTGCAAATGAGTGTGGGTAGCTAATTAGTCATCAACGTATTCAGTAATCCGTCGCGGCAACTCATTTACACTATAATCATAATAGTTGTTAAATATTCACGTACCTAAATATCTAATTATTGTATTTAAAATAATTTTTTTTTCTGTAAATAATTAATCTTCTTTAGTTTTTATGTGTATGCATTAAATTTAAATTTTAAGTAACTTTAACTTTTTATTTATAATAAGTTAATTAATAAATATCAATACAAAAAAATTATATAAAAATAGATATACATTAAACTTCTTTTCTATTTATCTTATGTACTTTGTATAATCAAAATTAGAAAGAAACTTAGTGTCTTGCAAGAATATATATTTTAGTTAAGTAAATACATTTACTCTATAAAGACGATTACTTTTTATATGACATTTATTTTTAGTATTGCTTAAATTATACAATTAAATTATATTATTATTAGTGTAAATGTGTGTATTTTCTGAAGGAGAAAAAATCTAGTCGAATTTAAAACAGAAAGACGGAAGTGCGCGCCGGTGCCAAGAATAACGGCTTCAAAGCCCTTAACGTTGCAGTATATAACTTATGCAAATGCTTTCGCCGCGGCGAAGGACAACGAAAAGTGGAAAGAAGAAGCCGGCCTCCCGTTTGGGAAGTGCTCGCAATTCATCCGTATCTAGATATACACTGCACTGGAAACGAAGGACAGTCAAAGAACATCTAAAGTTCGCTTAAACGTAGTTTGTACTTCGCACACAGTGTGCACGTTGCCTTCGTGTTTCCAAGACTCTGTTCGTCGTCTTGGAATTGCAATGATCTTTTTGTGCTAAACGCGGCGTGAAAATGAAGTGTGAATCTTACACTGAGAATTTCGACTTATTAGAAAAGGAATATTTTGATGTTCTGCATACAAGATTAAGTAAAACGGAATTAAATGAAGGCGACGTTGTACAAATAATAGACGCAAAGTGAATGATTTTTTTAGAGGAGGCGTTACTCTATTATTTGTATTTTTATGTTTTAGGTTTTGAGCAAGCCGAGGTCTTGTCCTCACAAAACAACGGAAGCAGTTTGGATTGCCTCAGTATGATCGTGCAAAGCATTAATGGGCCATTGCAACCGTCGTCAGAAAGTCATTTTTCATCGCATCACTGAAGTTGTATGATACTGAGACTTGATCTTTTCGATTCAATCTCCTTCCTTGGCTCTTATAGCAGTGATGTGTGTCATTCGTGCCATAGTTCAAATGAATGCACGCAGACAACCAAAGATCTGAATGCCTCTTAGAATAATCATATCGTATTGCGCAAAGTACTTAAAAAATCGTTGATAGTGTAATTTTCGTGACTCATGGATAAATGAATGAAGACGAATGATAACTATATTATCATGGATTGGTCAATAAGTTAATCATAAAATTAAAAGGAAGAGAAGAAAGTTTAAAAACACTCTTGTGTGTTTTTAAACTTAAAGAATTTCCAGAGCAGAAATGTGTAATTTTTGAAACAACAAATAAATTCTAATGGGTATTTAGCCGAACGGACTCATTTCTTTTTTTATCAAAACGAGAATTATGCATTGCGATATAATGAGTCCAAGAAATTCAGTGAAAGCACACAAACATAGTATAGGATAAATTGTTCCGATAAATCTATGCAAAATATCGGAAGTAGTTAAATATTTTATCTATACTAGAAGAAAATATTTTAAAAGAATAATCTTAGCCTCTCTGTACGCGAACGTAACTTGAAATATTGTAACACAGAGGCAAACATTTTCGTAGCAGAGTAAAAATTTATTACGCGGCAATTATTTGTTGCAACTTTTTTACGATTATTTTAATTTTAAATATTTATGAAGTGAATATTAATGCTTTTAATAAGATTTTCTGAAAAATTTGTTTTTAATTTCCAGTTTTAGCGGTATTACGATTTTAACAAATGTAAAATGCAAAACGACGAGAATGTAGAAAGTATTTTTCATATTTTGTCTTCTACTTTCTATGCTTTTTCTATGATAAGCAAATAAAATTTCTTGTACTTGCCAGAAATAGCAAATACTTCAAACATTAATTTTTTTCGCTTTTATTTCTTTGGAATTGTATTACTGATATAGAGATTTTTTTCTAATTACAATAAGAGATTGTCTATCTGTTTTTTCGCATCGTTTTGCATTTCAAGTCTAAAATTATAAGCTCAGTTCCTGATGTGACGAAAAATCCTTCCGCCGTATGAAAGTTTCATGCGCAACGTTTGTCACTCGATATGCTCAAGAATTTCTTCGGAACAAATCGCCGAATTTTTCATGTGCCTGCAAACGATCGTATTTATCACCTAGTATAGAGAAGAGAGCTTCGTCGATACCGTGATGGTGTAAATATGTGAATTATGAAGCAATAAAGAGAAACAGTAGAAAAGCGTGACTTCTTTCTTGCTCATTTTTTACGCCTTCGCGCTTGCACCAGATTTTCAGAGCGCTTCTTCGTATTCTCTTTAATGAGCTTTCGTCAGCCGAAAGTCATTTATCAAACAGTGCGAATAATTACTCAGCTAACCATCATCACGTTATTAAAGATCACATATTTTAACGTTACATTTTAATCGTTACGTGACCGTCATATGTGATTAATGATGGATATCAGTGTTTGCAAACATTTAACTGATTTGACATACTACATCCCCGAATGTTAATGAAGTCTAAACTTTGATCATTCTCATGTAAATCAAATTCTGATAATAATTTTCTATAATTGATTTTAAGAAGATAATAAATCTCTCACTTCACGCGCGCGAATATATCGTTAAAATTATTGAAAATGCATCGGAAAGACGGTAAGCAACTTGTTAGAATGATTACAACTACATTTTTACGTTACGATGCCACTTTGGGCTCCACCATCCGAGGAAAACGAAATAAAATGTCAGCTGTCGCGCCATCGTTTCCACTTCAAGTGTCACTTCCTCCGCATTCTTACCTAAACGGAAATCTCGAGTGTCTTGAGTGTCATAAAAACTCTCTTTCTAGCTTGTCGCGAAAAGTTGCATCGATAGATATTTATCACCGTAGATATTGAATTTAGATATTGAATACCATAAACTCTCGGTATGTACAATTTCTGGACAACATGTGTACATATTTCCAATATTCTGTAAATCATGATAAATTGTTAATGATTATAATGATTATAATACAATGGTTCTGATTTTGTGGATATATAAACATGACATTATTACATTAAAATTATTTGTACGACAATTTTAATTTCTTATTGTATCGTCTTTGATGATAAAAATAAACAGCTCATCATTCATCTATCTTATGTGATTAATGCCCGTTTCTATCAATGTAGATTAACCTTATAAGTCAATTGTAAGCAGAATCGTAAAACTCGTAACTTGTTCTCGTAAAACTCATAAGAACTTATAACTATTTAGTATTTCTAATTTTATGCGTATATATTATAAGACGTAAGATTATTCATAAATATTTACGATTTCTTGTAATGTCTTATGACTAGTAAAAAACTGTCTACAAAAATATCGTATAAACACTTCAAAATTCTTATAAGTCTTACGAGAATATGTTACGAACTTTACAATTTTGTTTAGAATTTAGGTTTTCTAGAATGTAGGCATTAATCTTGGTTCAACTTACCTTTTCTTTAATTTCAAGAATTAAAAAAAGATGAAGCTCAAGTTAAACTGAAATTAAAAATACATTAGAAACGGGCACAAGTTATTTTTCTTTTAGATAGTCAAGAATTTATAAAATAAAAAATTGCATTGAAATTAATTATATGAATGAACATGACTTTTAGATTGCATCGAAAAGCAAATGCTTCTACCTCATGCTAAAAGCGTTTGCGTCACTTTCATTTGTACGATCCTAATAATATCCATTTCTACCAATTGACTTTAATCTCAATTTAATTTACTTTTTATCTTTTTCTAATTCTTAGAAGTAGAAAAAGATAAAAAGTAAGTTAAACCAAGTAAAGTAATCTATAATAGAAACGGCATAAGGTATACGTTCTTTGACTGGGTCATCGAGAATTGTCGTGTCACCGAAGACAGCTGAAATTGCCGGCGATTTATGAGATGTTCACGGAGGGATGCTCGCTAGCCATGACACGGGAAATCGGAGCGGAGGGATCGCAGAGAGAGACCGGACATATTCTACGACTACAGTAAATCCGAAAGTTCATCGGATGCCGTTACAGTGTGAGGCTTTCCTGGAGTATCGGCACGTTTTCAAAACAAGGCACGTCCCACGAGGCACGTCGAATGCATCTGCGTTCATTCGTCACGTCGTGCTATTAATGGCAAATTTAGAATTGGAGATTTTTATGGGGATTCTTCTCTCTCTCTCTCTCTTTCTCTCTCTCTCTCTCTGTCTCTTTATCTTTCTTTGCTTTTCTCATATCCTGTAAAACTCTCATATATCGTCGATGTTTTGCCACGCTAGATCGTCACCCGATGCCGACATCGCTCGACACTTCTGAAGGATCCTACAATACCTTGTCTTTCTTAAAAGTCACGTCGTAAAGCACAGCCCGTAGTTCACATAAAACCGCGCGCTTCATTATCTCGAGTTTTCGCAGCTTCGCTGGAAGAAACGCATATAAAAGAAGTGCAGAGATAATTACAATGCAGATGAAAGGGTTCTTAATGCTACAGCTTTTGTTCTTTTTCTCACAGAGACTGGCGACAGCTTTTCAACGAGCTGATCACATATTAATTAGTCTTCTCGGTATAAAAAAGACTAATTAATTACATTGTTTCAATTGTCGTATAATAGTGATCAATATATTGAAGACTGTAACTCTGTATTTTTTTTTGCGCTAAAAACGAGATATATAATCAAAAAAAAGGAGGAAAAATAAGTGTAAGCAAAAACAAAACGAATAGAATAGAATACTTAATAAATAAAATTAATATAATTAATATAATATTTAATATAGTATAATAAAATAATTAGTAAATTGAATTTAAACAAAATGGATTAATTACTTATAAAAGCATTACTGGTACAGAGATAAGCAATTACGTATAAAATAAATTAGTAGAACTTATGTACCATGCATCTGCGGTATTTGGTCACTCGTATAAACTAAATTTTCAGTAAATTCGAGATTATCTCCCTTCAGATCGGTCGTTTGTCACACAGCATCGCCAGACATCGCCAGACATCGGTTGGTTGTTCATGGACTATTTGTTCGCACGGCTGTTTCTTTAACACGCATACATTTCCCAGCACAGATCCGCGTCGAATTTCAAAGCGCTCGCTCCCTGTCTCCCCACTGGCCAAGTAATCACGCGCGGAAGCTTTCACTGTGCGTTTAATACGCCGGAAAGCGTTTTCCAGATGCTCTCCCTCTTAATGCATCGAGATACGACACGAACTGTCTCCTGTCTCCGCAATATACGTCCGCTTCCGTAAAGTACAATAGCAAACGCTGTAATTACTTATTTAATCCATTGAATGGAACGACTAATGAGAGGATATCTCGCTTAAGAGAATTCTGTCGTGCAATCTGGATTCTTTATATTTGTTACATTTCTATGTAGACGTGAGTCTCCCAGAGCAATTTTATCAAAACTAGAAATGAATTAAAAGACTTTTTGTAACTGAATCGTTAAACTCTATGAATTGGTGGAATGAAAGTATATTAGCTTTTAGTTATATTGACGATTTTTATCAATATGATTTTATCAATATGAAAATAGAAACGAGCAAAATTTGAACATCAAAGATATTTAAAATCCGTTTTTGCTTTCTTTAAAATTAATTACAGCAATTTTAATATCAATTAAATATAGATAATTAAATTTAGCAACTTTGTTAAATCAGAGAATATAAAGGTAAAAAGATATTTTCGGGATTATTATTTGATAAATCAAGAGCAATAGTAGACAATATTTGCGATCCATCGCCCAAAGACATAAATATCACTGATCTTATAATTCTCATGGTTTATTTGACTTACCGTAACCGAGTTTCTCATAGCGCCTGCAGTATTCTAATATTGTATGAAACATGCAGATAGTTGAGATAACGTATATTGCAATACAATGACACGTGAAGCTCTCACAACTTTGACGCAACATCTGTTGACCCCCTGCGGTGCGCGACCCTTTAGACTCCTCAGGAACTTCGATATCTCGAGAATCCTTCCGTAACAAGTGCTCCACCACCACCCACTGTGAAGATGAACCGATGTATTAGAAGCCTTGATGCAAGAAGAATAGAGGGGCATTAGTTTGCGGAAGATTGTCGAATAATGCAAATAACGCTTAATAATAGGCGTTTTTTTTCTTAGCAAAAATGTAAGACATAACTCTATATTTTCGTATTCTCTTAATTTTTTTATTTGTTTTAACGTATATAAATTTGGAGATTCGTATATTTTTTAATATTAAATTTAATATTGAACTTAAGAATCAAAGGCATAAAGCAAAAACAAAAATTAAATTTTTTATACAGGTTCATTTAATTCTGGAATTCTAGTGTAGGTGAATTTCCACTCAAGTGCTAATTCAAGTTTAGTACAGTCATTGTTATTAAAATTTTAATAACTTTTAATGATATTTAATAAGATTGTTAACATTAAAGTCGTTTTTTTATATGAAAATATTACTTTAATTATTCTATTACATTTTAATCTATAAAACAGATATTAAAAAGTGTAAAAAATATTTAATTTTGCAGATAAATTTTTACTTAGAAATGAATTAATGTATAAGAAAAATATGAGTAGTATTTTAAGATTAAATACATAAACGACATTCTTTTTCATTTCTTGAGAAATATACACATTTTGCGCTGAAATAGTTTTATAAACTTTCTCCTAAATAAGGGAATTAATAATGTCGATGCAAGAAAGATTTCTTAGATATAAATAAGTAATAAATAATTTCCGGAAGCAGCAAATAATTCTCAATAAAAAGAAAATATTTTGTATACGACATTTAATTAATAAAAAAAAGTCAATAAACATTAAAAACATAAAATTATATTGGAATTTTATGGATTCCTTTTATATGTTTTTATGGATTACTTATGACTATTACTTGACGAAAATTTCGTTGATGACGTTAAAAGAAATCACAAAGACATTTTTACAATTTGCAAAACGATATTTTTGGATTCCAGAGAACAGCCGTAATTAAGAGAAAAGCAATAAAACGTATACGGGAGTTACCCAACATTAGCCAAAAATATCCTTGTCGCGGGTGTAAGAATAGTTTGGGACGACATAAATATTTTCGGAGTTACTGACCCGTCAAAACTCTCCAGAACTTTGTCGAGAGGCCTTGTAAGTATTGGCATCTCGAGCGATCTGCCGAAAAATAAACTTCAGTTAGTTTTAATGTAACATTATACATATATTTCAATATCTCCAAATGCACTCTTTGTGAATTTGATAATCTACAATCTTTTTAATCTTTGTTTAAGTGATTATATTTGTATGCAAAAATGAAAAATACTGTTTCTTTTATATTATGTATAAGAAAAATTTAATATATATATAAATATACTTTATTGCATTGTGAATATATTCTATGAGTATTACATGTGCAGGGTTGAGTAGTAACTAAGTAAAAGTTAAAAGTTAAAAAAAAAGTTAAGAAGTTAACTTTTAACTTAACTTAATTAATTTTAAATGTATTAAATTTTAACTTAACTAAGTTATTTTTAAATGTTAAACTTTTTTTTAAGTTAAACAATTTTTTATCTCTTTTAAATATCTTAGAAAAATAATAAGATAAAAGGTATATATTCGTAATCTGTTCATATTTTAAAACCATCTTAAGTAATTTCTTAAGATGCTAATACAGCTCTCTGATTGGTTTATGCAGTTATGCCTTATGCCATATGCTTTAGTCCGGATCTACAATAGATGTTTTAAGCTTTAAGTCATAAAAAATTGACCAATTACAGTCAAATATTCTCGCATTCGATTGTAATTGATCAATTTCTTATGGCTTAGGACTTATTAAAAAGTAATCACTGATCTTGTATCTTCTCTATGTGCTGGCTGTTTTTTTAAAAAGTTATATAAATTATATAGTTGTATCGTTATGTGTTATATATTTATATCGCATATGAATAAAAAAATTAAAAATTTAATTTACTTAATAATCTATGTTGTAGTTATTTAATCTCATTTTAAGAAAAATTAGGACATTATGATTTAAAAAATAATTTTTTTCAAAATTAATTTTTTTTTAACTTAAGTTAATTCAATATTGACTTAACGTTAAGTTAATTTTTTATTTCTTCAACTTTTAACTTAACTTTATTAATTTTGTAAAGCCATTAACTTTAACTTTATTCAGTTAAAAAAAAACACTTTACTTACCCAATCCTGTATATATAACAAGAACAATTACCGATACTAACATAATTCTTTTAAAATATGCATATAAATCAATAATAAATTTTATTCTTATATGAATCATATTTAATCCTCAATTACAGTTATGAAAACTATACTTAAAGTCTAAAGCATTCTGTTTGAAGTTCAGAATAAAAGCGAACCTCTTTTTTCCGGTAATTGATAAAGGAAAATTCATAGCTTTTTTACTTATAATTTACCACTTCATAATATTAATCGTAAAAATTATCCAAAAATTTTTGCTTTGGATCCAAATGATCGAATCTGTAATTAATGATTAAGCATTTATGAATGAAAATATGTATATGATAATTCCATTGCAGAATATTTACGATAAATCATTTCCGTACACATAATATATATAGATATATAAATATCTATAAATCAATATATCAATCATCTGTTCACAACAAAATTTATAATGCAATTAATATTTTCGTATATAGAAAATAAAATTATGTAAGTTTAATTATATGAAAACTATTTTCAAAAGTGCCTGAAATTACATAAATATTTAGACAATTACATAAATGTTTTCTTAGGACGAGGTTCTTAAGACATCGTTATAACCGTTGTCGTAATGAACAGTATCAGCGGAAAATTTCACGTTACTTTCATTCAAACATTGTGTGTACACATTCTTCTTATATTGGTATTTATTCTATATAGATCACGCGTTGTGAGCCAAGCTTACGAATTGACGGAATTTTCCAGAACATTGGTAGGGTATACGAAATGGGGGTATTGGGGGTAGTTCGTACTGTCGTGTGATGAATCGACACTCATTCTTCAGTCACCGTTCGTGAGTGCGAACATCGCCGTAATGTCTGAATTAATATTCGCAGCAGCAGGTCTGCAGAACTTTTACAAGAGTTAGATTTTTTTATAAGATATAAAGTATACAAGTGAAAAAATTGTGATTAAATTACTCACTCGTGTATATATAAAATCTACACGTTTTTTTGAAAAGCAAGAGTTTATACTAAAAAATTATCTCTTTAATAAAATTAGATATGAAAGTTCATAGTCAGACATAAAAATGGAAGAAACGGTGGCATTGATTAAATCATGCATAATTTCAAAGAAAGGCGGTGTACCAATTACAGATCTAAATGGTAAGAGTTTTATATTATTCTTTTTATTTAACTAATATTTTTATTTATAAAATATTACATATTATGTAATATTATGTAATATTTTACATATATACAATGGTACACAAGAGAAAGAGAGTCAGAGAAAGAATATTTATTGTTAAGAGATATTGGCATATAAATAAAAAAGTATTAAATATTTTATTATTTTCTTTCTATTAAATATATAATATTATTTTCTTTATACACATATGAATAATTGAGATTCTACAATTACATCCTAGATTTATCAATAAGCCTCGTACTAATATATGACTTACTTCTATTTGTTCAAATAAAATTTGCAGAATCTTTTCTCAAATAAATTAGTTCACAAGCTAATTTCTTTAAGATTAATTTAAGAAATTAAAATGAAAATTAAAATAAAATGTTATAAAACTGTAAATAAAATTCAGATTTAAATAATAAAATGATTTTATTATTTAAATCTAATAAAATATTAATTCATGATAAGATTCAGAATTTAGAATTTTATACCGTACAAAATTATAGATTAAAATTATAGATTTAAAAAAGACTGCTTTTACAGATGAGTTTCAAATTCTCGTTGGAGAATCTATTCCGTATCGCAGATTAGGATTTGCGAGTCTCCGTGCATTTTTACAAACTATAGATGGTTTGGAGACAAATTGGAATAATTTTGGTGAACAAACATTAAGAATAAATGATTCTAAAATATCTCATATCGACAGACTTATACGCAAACAAAAAATGGATTATTCAAAGACTAGAGTATGTTTACATGGCAATTTATATTTTACATAAATACACAATAATAATTATAATACATAGATTAAAAAGAAATATAACATTTTATTTTTAGAACAAATATTATAAACAGTTTATGCGAAATGGCAATCTTAGACACGATGACCGTAGACAACGGAATAGATTAATTTATAATGCTGATCGAATCAAAAAACGGAATCAGGATTTTGCTCAACGTGATCTAAATTTATTTGGAACCAGTAAGATATTCAGTCTTAAATTTGTAAAAATAATATTCTACAATTTACAAAATTTTCTTCAATGTAGTTTTTATTTGTACCTTCAGGAACTTTTCTATAGATTATACAATTTTAAGATCTTATCTGATTTATTGTTATTTCTTATTATAACACTTTTATTTTATAATTTTATTTTACTCTATATTTTATAATTTAAATTTTAGATTTTAATTTCATTGTAAATAAAATCATTTGGAATAATAGAATATTTTACGAAAAAGATATTTTTTTTAATAAATAAGTTTGATTTACTTTAGATGGTGTTTACAAAAATAAAAATTTTTTATATTTAGAAGAAGAAAATCATCATCCAATAGTAATAGAAACAAATCAAGTGAAAAAACATGTGAGTGTACAGTTGAACTTATTATGCATCAAGTAAAATTTTCTGAAAAGTATTGCAAGATATTTAATGTTTTTTTATGCTAATTATAATAGGACAGCGTATATGAACCCGTTGCAAACGGGCAACAATTACTTGGCGATGATTTCTTTCTACAGCTTGCAATACGAAATTTACATCTTCCTATTTGGAGATACAAGGGTATAACAATATTTTATTTACAAAGGATGTTTTCCATTTGATGACACAAGCGTTATTCCTTGTTGACATTCAGAGAGTGAAACAAAAATAGAACGACACTTGTATTAACTTGTGTCGATTTGTATCATCAAATGGAAAGCACCCAAAGTTTCCTGCGAGTCCTGTTTGTATTAAAATCTTAGCGTTGATTTTGTTATAATTCTTTTTTTACTTATTGTTAGAAGAAAATTACATCATTTCTTAAATTATTTAAAATTACATCATTTTAAAAAATTGTTATCAAAAAATTAAAAAATATAAAATAAATATATTAAAATAACTTTTAAGGCACACACAC
>Ga0157364_1001286_pt1 | contig 20920 bp, 7 predicted proteins | sample AttsexASBM2_FD_111476 | JGI IMG/M metagenome (GOLD analysis project Ga0157364, IMG submission 111476) | Fungus gardens microbial communities from leaf cutter ant in Ribeirão Preto, State of São Paulo, Brazil - Atta sexdens ASBM2 | ecosystem: Host-associated > Fungi > Mycelium > Unclassified ...
ACCTTTCACACACACACACACACACACACACACACACACACACAAAACGATTGCAGAGTTTCGCCTTCCTTCCCTCTCCTTTTCTCACTCCTATCTTGCAGAGCAAATAAGCATGATTCTTACCTGTGGATACAATCATCGCTTTGCCGACTTGAACTCGCTTAAGACGAGTTTCACCGAAATGGTTTTTTTCAATATTTGTTTATAATATAGCAATGCAACAAACTTCACATAACATTAAAAATAATTCGATTGATGATTGATTTAAGCCAAATTAATCAAAGATCGCCCGATTGACGATTGATTCGAGGAAACTTAATCGAAAGTCGTTTAATTGACTATTGATATGAACAAATTCAATTAAAGATAATTTGATTAATGATTGATTTAAGGAGATATTCTCTTTTGACTTCAAAAAATTAAAATTTTGTTTCATTTTTAACTCTAAATCTTTCAGAATATATTTTTAAATATTTTGAGAACTTATCTTATAGATCGATTTTTTTTGAAACAGTATTTTTCAAAGTAATTGTCAATAATTGTGCGTATGTTCCTTTAAGGTATTCTGACGCAGGAAATAAGTTATTACTTAAATGAAACGTATCCTAATCAGTATCACAGCTACATTGCTGCATCGTACGTGAAATTCGTGGAAGGTGCCGGCGCTCGAGCCGTACCGATTTGGTAATCACAGAAATTTTTGTTATTATATATTTCCCTTGGCTTTATACTCGTTGAACTTGAAAACGTATATACTATACATATGTATAGTTATGTACGATAACAGATTTGGTCCACACGAGTATGAATCTATGTCCGTGCGTGAATATTGAACTTGCAATCTTGCCGCGATTCGTTATCAAGCCAGAATGCAGAGCTCAGTCGTGGTAGACTTCGAGCTACAACAATATTTACTTCTTGATAAATTAAAACTTCGATTTATATTTTTATATATTTAATTGTAAAAATTGAACATTTTGCTTCACTATCTAGATTATTATCGAGAATATATGCGCGAAACGGCATACTACAATATTAGTAGATTTAGGTACTCTTGATAAAAAAAAATAAAATAAAGATTTTGTATTGTTTGTTTAAATATTGCTTTGAAAAAATTCTGGGAGAAACAGCAAGTTACTATTCGCTTCAATAGTAAACTACCTACGATTCTAGTTTATGATTTACTATTTATTAATGAATAATAAATGCCTACGCAGAGAATTTTTTCTTAGAGTTTACTTTGAAAATATGATAGACGTGGGACAACATTGTATTTCGAAGAATTTTAAATCTCTCTCATTCATTAATAAAACTACAATAAAGGATAAAATAAGTTTAGATTTTACTAAAGTGCGTGATAAAAATCTTTAAAATTATATTGTACTATCAACTGTCATATTTTCAGAGTAAATTCTAAGAAAAAATTTTAAAAGAAAATTTTCTTCGTGTATAGTTATTATTCCAATAGTAAGTTATTTATATTTCTAATAATAATGAACAATAATGTTCCCTAATTGTCATTTGAATAGTTATATATTTCTCGATAATTCTCAATTATTCCTTTATACAAGACTGCCAATAAGAGTTACATAGAATTGAAGCCTAAGTTAAGTTAGAATTATGTTATAAATAAAAAAAGAAAGAAACAACGTTAAGTTAAAAAATAACAGTAACTTCATTACAAATAACGAGCTGATTATTTTTCCCATTCGTAGCTATAGAAAATGGTATTTATAATAATTATATAATAGATTAAAGTATAGTAACTTTGTATAGGATTGGTGGAAACACGTTGTACTACGAGAACATCTTGAACAAAGTCAATGGGTATATAATATTCTATTACTTTTAAAACACTATTAAGTACGTATAATGTCGCAATATTTTTTTCTATATAGGATTCTCTGGCCGGGAGGATCGACGTATTTCTCTCAAAAGAAAGGATATGCTGATGCAGGCGCCAAGATTTATAGGTAATTATAAAATAAAAGGACAAATGATAATGCTCTGAAAGATTCCAATCATTCGGATATACGTATTTTTTTTTTGTTTATCTGTCGATAGAATCGTAAAGAGAATCAATGAAGAAGGCCAGTACTTCCCAATATTCGGTATCTGCCTTGGCTTTGAACTCTTGACATATGTCGCCGCGAATCGCGTTGCGCACAGAAAGCCATGTTTCAGTAACAATCAGCGTCTTCCACTAGAATTCACACGTGGTAAATACTTTTTTCAATGATTTTCTATTTTTGTTGACAAGTCAAGTTTCTTGAAAATATGCGAGAATGTGAAAGCGTTCATCGAGTTACGTACTACATTTTTAAATGTCAGACGCAATTAATCGGCTGAGTAAATAAAATCTTACCTATATTAAATTTTTTGCGTTTTGACTCCAGAGCTCAAATGGACAGGCTTAATCTACATTATTGCTGAAGATGATCCGAAATGTCTGTTCTAAAAAAACTGTAATGTTTAATAAATTAAAATAATTGATATAAGATAATTGCGCTTCAAGTATCACGCCATATTCTCATTGCCTATATTGTTTCATTTGTTCTTAAAATATTGAGTAAAATCTACGTGTACACGCGCGCGTATGTAATGATGTGATAATAAATTATAAAACAATAATAATACAAAATGTAATTAATAATAGTTAATAATTTACTTGAGAAAATGTAAGAGAACATTCTAGATTATCGTTTTTTACAAAAAAAAAAGAAAAAAAAACTAGAAGAAAACCAGAACTCGAGATAATATGTCAAAATCATATGTCCATATATATCCCAATTATTTTCAGATTAACGGAAATTGCTTTTTTATCCCGAACCCGTTTCTTCAAGAAATATAAACTTTTTTCAGATTATAGAGAAAGCAAGTTATTCAAAAATGCGCCACTGAATGTTTTGAGGATTTTGTCTGAGCAGAACGTCACGGCGAATTATCATCACTTATGCGTTACGAAAAAGGTGTTTTCCTTAAAAATTATTAGTTGAGAGTGAAATTAAGAAAAACAATTATATATGACAAATTATAAATTATATAAGGATTAATGTAATAGTAAGTATAAATATTATGTTTTTTTCTATTCTTTAGGCTTTACATAATGTCGATTTAACTGATGAATTTCACGTGTTGTCACTAAATCATGATGAAAATGGCTTGGAATTCATTTCCACATTGGAACATAAGCAGTTCCCATTTTACGGATTGCAATTCCATCCAGAAAAGAATCTTTACGAATGGGTGATCGGGAAGAGAATTCCTCACTCAATCAATGCTACTATAGCATCTCAATATTTCGCCAACTTTTTCGTTAACGAGGGTAAGTAAAAATACTAACAATCAACATTGTCGATTTTTGTTTCGTATTAAAAAGAGTGAAATTGATTTTCTTCGTACAGCTCGTAAAAATTTTAATGAATTTGAGAAACAAGAGGAGCAACGGAGTCTGATCTACAACTATCCTGTTACTTACACGGCACTGAAGAAGTCATCTTTCCAGCAGTGTTACATGTTTAAGAAAAGCGATCGCAACTTTTTCTAACTTTTTCTAGAAATTTGTAAGATGTAACATTAAAATAGGAAACACGTCGTACGTTTTTTCCATGTGTGTACACAATATTTTTCTTATTTTCTTTATCACAATACTTTTTAAATTGAATACTTTACTAGAATACCAAGAAATTTTTTTCAATCAGTCGTCCAACTTTTTGGTGAGCAATTTTCATTCCGCCATGGAGTTTACAACTAGTCTTTCTACGTACACAATTTCCAAGTTTAGTAATACGATTATAGATTATATCTTAGTAACATTACTGCGTTTTTTTATTATTGTATAACTGAAAAAGGTCTAAACATATAATTGAAAGGCCGAAACATGTAATATTTTTAATTGATTATAAAATATAATAGTATTCATTATGTAATATATTCTTCATTTTCCTTAACACAAAATTTGAAATCTAGATTCTTACATGTCCTTTAATATATTTATTGTTTATTAAATAAACTAAGATGATTTTTTTACTTGCGTGGATGTGTTAGATGAAAATAAATTATTTAATTAATTTAATTAATTTAACGAAATATCAAGTGTCGTTAGTACGATAAGACAGCACTGGGGAACACAAAAACAAAAGAAAATTGGTACGCGCAATTTCCACATTTAACATAACACCAGTGTATATTGTGTCACAACTGGGATACATAATATTACAATGGTGCATAATAAAATTCTATACATATTTTCGTTCTATCTAAAGTAAATAATATTTTTTTAAATCTTTTTTTCCATCACCACGTTTTTCTCGCTCTGAGTCGAAGCGCGAGCTATTACTACGTTCGTGCATTGCAGACGCATATGTTGCACTGCGACTCTAAGTGCGATGTCGCGAAAAGACGGCAGAGAATAATGATGCCCAAAACACCGCCTAATAACGCTGACATCGTGTACGCGTGAGCTCGCTTCGATCCAAAACGTCGAAACGCTTAGATCTTGACTGCTTGACATTAATCTTCTTTTATTTTTATCTTTAAACAAGCACGAAACTAAACCTCTTAAAAGCATGAATCAACTCTTAGTTTTTATTCTTGTAACGTATGATAGTTATCATTATTAATAATCATAATAATTCATATAAACATTATTTCTATTTATTCCTTGTTACATGTTCTTCTTAGCAATGCTGTGGGATGTATAGATCAAAGAAATTGCTTCTTCTTTCTCTATCTTTTCTTTTCACTTTACACATGTGTGTTTCGTCGGGAAGTATGTTTTCTGCCTTTGGAGGAAAAAATGAATCTGATTGTTTTTCCCCGGCGAGTCACCTGTGTATGTTACAGAGTATATATACATAATGTATATAAGCACGAAAGCAATATATATATTATACATATATATTTGTCCATCCCAAAGTGGATAAGTTCGCGATGATTCGCGTATTCTCTTTTTTTTTATCTATGCTTATTTATTATCGCCTTCACCTCTTTTACTTTTTTTTTCTCGAGAATATAACAAAGGTCTATGCATAAATGTAGGTAAATTCCGCACGGTATTTCATGTATAAGATGACCCTGCAATACACTGAAATTTTTCACTGTTCTTGTTACTTTAAATAGTACATATGATATCTCTAACTGTATTTCTCAATGCTTATTTTATATATATTTATATATATATTTATATATATATATATATATTCATTATATATAATATGTATCTAGATTTCTACCGACTTGCGAACAACTTTCGCCGCACGCGGGTCACGCGTGACACACACGCGTTAATAAATTTGTCATCCTCTTTATATAATGCCTATTTGATAGGTACTATTAATATTATACATAATTATATATTTAACGCAAACGCGACGGCGGGATGATCGGATGCGACTTTCTGTTCGTTCTTATATCGCTTTGCATGACCAAATCCGATTGAAATTTGTGAGATTCGGTACACACACGCATAATCATTCACCACGCTGCCACACTTATTTATCTCTCTTTACTTTAATCTTAACGGTAAATACGAAATATATGGCCTTACAGGATGATTGCTACAGTGATAAGTGTTCCTCTCTCTCGAAAGATGGTACAAAAAGAATTATTTAAAAATAATTAAATTTAATAATGAAATTTAAAATGTGAACAAATTTACTCTGGGTAACGCGTGAAATTCGACTTACATGTATCAATTTTATCTTTTTATTTATCTGCAAGTTTACCGGGGAGATCCGGCATCAGTGGTATTCGTTTGTAATTGTTTGTATCTCCTTAAACAAAATGTGGCCATTATATTGCACTCAATTATAATAACTAAAACTAAAAATCATAGTGAAATAACGCTTAAGTAAAATTGGACACGTAAGCATTTATGCAGTAAAGAGCAAAAATGGAACGGCTGAATATCTCGGAAAGTATTCATTTTTTAGAAAAATCGCCAAGATCAAAGTCGATTTTTTTTTTAATGCAAACCTCAATTTTTTAATGTTGTTCAGGGTCATGAACTTAATAACATTTGCCAAAATCAAGGCCTTTGAAAATTTTTTCTGTTATTAGAAACAACCTCCAAAGGCTTTGATTTGGACATATGACATCAAGAATGACAACATTCGAAAGGTATTAGTTGAACATATTAGATAATGCTAGTGCCGGCAATACTGTAACTTTCAAGCCTTCTAACTCAAAAAAGTACTTAATGAAAAAATATTTTGTTTTTTCAAAACACAAAGATAAGCTACAAGAATATGTAATGAAAAATTGAAAAATGTAAAAAAATACATACTTTCCATATTTAGCCGTTATGGAACTCTTGCCCCTCACTGCATATCGCATTTTCAAATCAAAATGCACTTTTTCAAAATAGAATACAATCTTTTTTGTTGCTTTATCCGAATATTATAATTTCACAATACTTTAATAATAATAAGATCTATACGCTTGCTATTTTCTTATACATCAATATATTTAGATAATAAATATCAGTTTAGAATTTCAGAATCGTACGAGTGAATATATAAATTTTTTTCTTGTGAGAAATAAACTTCAAAAACATTTTAGCATTGATTACTATAACCACAAGCAATCACAGCAGATTCCAGATGCATATATATCATTTAATAATATTTTATATAAGAATTGTATGTCTGTGCAAATATAAAAATAAAATTTACAATTCGAAATACCACTCCGGATCGAATGAAAAGTCTAATGAAAGCAACGATACACTTTCATAGAAAAATTACACGAAAGTCAATTAATGCAACTAACAATGTACTTTTAAAGACTGATTAAAGACAGACAATTTATATAATTAACATTCACTCGGCTACGAAAATTTAAATAATTAATTTAGATAATATTAATTTTATAATCTACTATAATCCCCTGATGTTTCAGACATATTCTATGTTTGATTATCTATACGAATAACTATGAAATAGAAATGCAATTTTTCAGCATTATATTATTGCGTTAGAACAAAAATGCGCTCATATATAAATTGCGCAAACTCAATAATGTAAAAACAATCAATATTTATACTCTTCAAAAAAATTATCCAAAACTAGCAGTCTTTAATAGTAATTTGTTAGTATTAATGCAAAGTAAAGATATGACTATAATTATGGCTAAACTTCACTACATTCGCCTTTGCATGAATAACCGTTTATATGTTCCATATCAATATCGACTAAAATAAATTTACAAATAATGATTTACTAATTCGAATACATATTTTCATAGGAAAATACATATTCAAAGGTCATTATTCAAACTCGTAAATATATTTTGCCCGACACCACTATACTCACCGAAAACCAGGGTTGGCAAAAAGATCACTTTTTTTTTGTTTCAACCTGGCCAGTGGTCAAAATGATTTTAACCGATCAAAATGTATTTTTGCTTTTTCAGAACTTTTAACTTTTTATTGTTGCAAACTCATCAAAGATTGCCTCATGTACTTCGATAACTTCCATTGTTTCCAGCTTTTTTTTTCTTTCTGCCTCTCTAAAAGCGCTGATGTAGTACACTCTCACGATATGCGTTATACAACTAATTCCCAAAATTGTTAACAATGTATTAAATTTTAAATATAAAAAGCAAAAATTTTAAAATAATATACATTACAGTTATTAACACAGTTTTTAAGTTAACTCAGCTTAGAATTAAGATAAAGATAAAAGAATAAAAATTAGATCAAAATAAGTTAGAAAATTTTAATGTATATATTATATATTATATAATAAGTTTAAATAAAACATTTTTATTGCATACAGCGCATCCATAAAGAATATAAAAATAAAAAAATATTATTTTTTAATTATTAAAAATCAATGTTACAATTGATTTTATTGATTACTTAATATCAGATTGTCCAGAGTATTTTATTTCGTTTTAGTATTGAAGTGCAATGTTCTAAAAGTGCAAATTTACTTCAACCACTAGAAGAAAGAATAATACCTAAAAAATAATATTTTTTTCTATTCTATTCTTATATTCTTATATTATGTATGCGATAAGAATGTTTTGTTTAACTTATTACATATTTCGATATTTCAATCCAATGGCGCAATATCCCAAGTCCAGGCTTACCTCTCGTACATATGATGCGCAGGTTGTACACAAAGCCATACGGGATCTACAATTTAACGATGATTCCGAACGACAGTTTTGATAGGTTTTCTTGGCAATAGATGATAGTTTGTCAAACCATCGAAGAGGAGCTACTAGCACGTGAAAATTTCTTGAATCTGCTTGGGATCAACCCCGGGATCTCTGGGACATAGCAATCTCATGCGCTATGTACTACTTGTGCTCTACTTGATCTAATTTTTATTCTTTTATCTCTGTCTTAATTCTAAGCCGAGTTAACTTAAAAACTGTGTTAATAACAGTAATGCAGAATAAATAGTAATAATAGTATAATAATAATGCAAGTGGGGCTACAGCTGCTGCCTAACGTGACCTAGATCTCTAAAGTTCCATTATCAAATGCAGAATATTATTTTAAAATATTTTTAAATTTTTGATCAGGTGTCCAACATTGATTCTGACCGAAGCGGTTAAAACAACACTGTCCGATTCCTGCCAACCCTGCCGAAAACATTAATTGGCGAATGCATAGACACACTTCTCACATGAAGATAACGTATAAACATAATCCGAGACATCATTGACATTATATAATTAGTGCCTCTTTTAAAATTATAAGATTATTAAAATATAACGAAGAATTATTACAAGTTCCTCATATAGTCACATAATTCTGATATATAATATTCCTCTTGCACAAATTTGAAACAAATAATTATATGTTCGTTACCACAATCGACTTATCAAGTACAAGCATGAACGAAGCAAAACCAAACTTTGGATAATAATCGCCGTTGTCACAAAGAACAGTCATCAATGTTCTAATGCGTATTTTATACGCATATCACGAGCAATCTACATCGTCCTGAACAAAGTTCACTGCGAATTTTATGAAACAAAGATGGTCGCAGTTTTTTTTCCATTTTTTTTTTGACATCACGAGCAGCACGTGAAAAGATCTCGTTGAGTCAAATGGTACATAATAAATCCATTATAATTCAGGTCCTTAAGAAAATGATGAATGGCGCACAATCTTCACATTTCTTCGATGCAATCATATATTAAGTATACACAGCATGTATCATCTTCAAATGCTTCCTTTTTTCTCGTTTCTTCTTTTTTTTTCATCTGTTCTCTTTCTTCTCCCCCCTCCCCCCCTCTCTTTCATCTTATATGATCTAATATGATGTTAATACACCGGGCGGTGTCGGCACAACTACCGTGTGTTGCGGCACCACAGGCGGTGCCGGCGGTGCTAAAGGATGCCCGACTAGAACTGCCGCCGCTGCCGGTATCGGTAGTACACCGGATTGCGGTATAGCCGATGGTGTGCTAACTTGTGTCGGCGGGCCTTCAGCCGCGTGCTTGCGCAAATGTCGCAGCATATTGCCCTTCTCAACAAAGGTCTTCCCACAATCCGGACAACTATGCGGTCGCTCGTCTGAATGCGAACGCCGATGCGAGACCAAGTGTCCTTTGCACATGAAATCTTTAGGGCACAGGTCGCAGCGAAATGGTCTTTCGGCATTACTGCCCTTGTTGTGCGAGCGCATATGAAAGAGAAGATTGCCCTTCAGTGGGAAACTCTTGCCACATTCTGTGCACACGAATGGACGTTCACCAGTATGGCAACGCATATGATTCACGAGATGTTCCTGTAACAACAAATTAAGAAAAAGACATGACGAATGTTATCTATCTATGATTACAGAAATTTGATAGAAAGAGAGAAAGAGATGTGATTAAGACCTACTTTATGTCTATCAAAATATTATTATATAAAAAAAATCAATATTTTGTTGTTAATAAACATTTCAAGACGGAATTTATTTTCTCTCTTTAAAAAAACCAACGTACCTTTCTTGTGAATGGTTTGGAGCATACGTTGCAACAGTGTGAGGAATCTCCGGTATGTTGACGGAGATGGTTATTTAGATGTTCTTTCCTAGTGAACGTCCTTTGGCAAAACTCACACCTATGTGGAGATTCGCCAGTGTGGATGCGCACATGATTCGTTAAATGCTCCTTACGAGTAAATGACTTGGAGCAGAAGTGGCATCGGTGTGGCGATTCGCCTGTGTGTTGACGCACGTGATTGGTCAAATGTTCCTTCCGCGTGAAGGATTTGGTGCAATACTGGCACTTGTGCGGTGACTCACCCGTGTGCTGCCTGACGTGGTTCACCAGGTGATCCTTCCGCGTAAATGCTTTCGGACAGTATGAACAGCGGAAGGGCGTCTCCCCTGTACATATTTTACAAGCAAATTCGCAATGTTTGAAAAATATTCGTCACTCAGAACTCAGTGAAGTTATCCTGCACAAGGCGAGTTTTGTCTGACGCAACGCACAAAGAAGGCACATCAATATCAAATCGAACAAAAATTTTAATATAGTTAAAAAAAATGAAAAAACAAATTTACGTCTTAAATACATAAAATGTATATTTTTTTATATCGAAGTTAATACACTCATTCTAAAATTGGATAATGAAGATTATCTATGTAAAGAATCAGTCAAAAAGTTGTTTGTCTCATTCTCTTTTAATAAATTAGAAATAGTTTAATAAAATCCAAGAAACAAATTCCAGACTTTAATCTATCATCAACATAATTGTTTATCGCTTTAAGATTAGATAATCATTTAAAATTATTGTATCTATTATTATAACACAGGAAAAATTTTGTGTTATTTATATTCGTATTGTGCCGTGTTTTTACGTTACATCGAAGAAAAGTCAGCTTGTACAGTAATATACTGCTAGTGTACTCTGGATATAATACTCTCTAATTTTGTATATCAAATACTGAAATACTATCACACTACTATGATTTTAAGCATGAAACTCTATCTCGCGATTTATTAAAAGCAAGTATGTGTCAATTTCTCTCTAGAATCTCACATCTATAATCTAATTGACGTTCTATATTAACTATATTTGAACTAAAACGAAGGTCGAGACTTGTGCCACCCACGACAATGAGAAAGTTACAAGCTATGGAATTATTTACAAGTCTCCGACGGTATGAGATTCGTTTGGCAACTTGGTTGGGTATGCGAAATGAAAGCTGTGAACATTTATAAATGAGTACTGTTCAAGTTAATAGGAGACATAGTAATGAGAGCGGTGTATTAGGCAGAACTGTAGCAAATGTTCCTGGGGAATTCGGTAATGAAGTAGAGTTCTGTGATACTCGGTTAGGTGTAAATATGGTGTACAATGATGAGAGACGCGTGGCAACTGAGAATGAGTGAAACTTTATGGCGATCCCGTCTAAATAAAAAATCAATTCTCATGCAAGTGTCCTCAGCTGAATGCGCCAACGTACACATACAGGGTGTCCCACTTCTAGTGGATCAATCGTTAACGATACTATCTTTTAAGAAAAGACAACAGTTCTGATATTCAAATAAACATCGAGAGTTTCGAGATACAAGCGAATAAGAATAAAGAGTATTTTCTGTAATGTAAATTTTAGAATCTGAACATAATATATAAATAATTTCGCTTTTGTTATATCTTTTGATATATTAATTGATTTAATTTTAAGTGGTAATTGTCACCTAAACTTACATTTTTATTTCAGAGACGCGTAATGATCTCATTCAATATTTTATGTCAAAGAAAATCAGCTTGAAGAGCTCAAGACAAAGATCGCGCTGTTAAAGCCAGTGAATCCAGTAGAACTAAAACAGCCTATATGTAAAGCCAGATGTGTGAAACCGGAAGCGTGTGGAAAGATGCGTGTCTCGACTCGCGTTCGATCGAACCACCTAAATGCGCTGTTAGATATTGTATGAAGTGTGATTGACTACTCTCATAGAGTTCCTCTACAATATCGTTCTCTTATAATCTCTAAAGAAAAAAAAGAAAAAAAAAAGAAAAAAAAGGAGAAAAAAAAGATAAAATAAATTCTGAATTCTGTTTTCTCTCTCAATGCCATATATGTAAATATGTATATAAATAGGTCACGAAACACAACTACTTTTAATATAGATACTCTTAACAATGATTATATCGGTTGCCCGTGAAGTGAACATCTGCCAACCGCTCTCACCTGTGTGTTGGCGGATGTGGTTAACAAGGTGTTCCTTTCTGGTGAACGATTTGGAGCAGAAGCCGCATCGGTGTGGAGACTCACCCGTGTGCTGGCGAACGTGGTTCAGGAGATGTTCCTTTCGCGTGAACGTCTTCGAGCAGAAATCACAGCGGTGCGGCGTCTCGCCCGTATGCCACATTATGTGGTTCGTGAAGTGCTCCTTCCTCGTAAACGACTTACCTGCATATCGCAGCGTTGAACAGAAAAAAGCATCGAAAACAGGTGCGCTTCATTAGATTGCAATACCAGAGGGAAGCGTTTTATATATCATAGACACATTACAAATCGCATGATTGGGACGATTCCAAGACACGTGGTAGTTCGCAATTAATCTTTCATTGTACTAGTAATTAATCCTTGGAAGACATACCCTTGGAGGACTGTAACTGAGTCATTCTTGACTTATACTCTATCAGATCAAATTAAAAGGTCGATCTGTTTATAAATAAAATAATATAAAATAGAAAAAGAAGCCATTTTCAAGTTTAAATTTTAACACTCTTGCAATGTAAAGGAGACGTACAAAAATTAACGTACTCATCTCGAGTGATCTAGTCGAAAAGGATTTAATTACACATGAGCTGCAAGTGCTCAATCGCGATTATTATGAGTAATTTTCGTCAAATCACGTTAAGCCAAATCCTTCGACAAATAAAATTGTAAATTTTCATGTATGAAGATTAGTCCAAAAATAAATTTCCTTATTTTAGGAAAAACAGAAAGACAAAGTTTGAAGAGGAGTTTAAGTTTTTTGAAGAAATTTTTTTCTAGTTCATTATACTCTAGTTGATTTAACTCATTATCTCCGTGTATATGTATGCAGTTTGTTTCATCTAAATAAGTAAAAGATAATATTATATTATTGATTTTAAACAAAAATAATGCTTATGACATGTGTATACTTGATAATATTCGGTAGAGAAGACCGAAGTTTGTTGGCATAGTTTTCACAATTTTAGATTTTTTAAACAATTAATTATTACGATTAAAATATAATACTAATAAAATAAAAATGATTAAGAGAATCTTTCTCTACATTTTCAGTAATGGTTCTATAAACTTCGTAATTTCTTTGCAATAAATTAAATACGAACATGCTGCATTGTAGTAACCGATATAAAATAAATTAGTACATATCACGTATATGTACGTGTAAGTTGTCTGTATAATAAACTTCGTACTAAATTAACAAAAAGAAAAGAATAAAAAAGTAATAGAAATAAATATCAGTAGATGTGTACTTCTAAAAGTAAAAGTTGTATTTTTCAAAATTATTTCGTAATAATTAAATAGCAAAATGTTGTTGCAGAAACAAATATAAATATTATTTTATTTCTACCTTATTTTAATAAAGAGATATTAAATATAAAGTATATTTTGGCAGATTTAAATTGTAATATTTATACGTGTGGTACAGTAAGTTAATCTAACCTTTTCTTATACACGAGTCAACGGACTCCCCATTCCTGCACACGTCTGATTTTTGTCATTTTATTTATAATAAATTAAGAATCTCTTGATTTTTTTTGTTTCCAAATCCACGAATTCGAAAGAGGCTGCGGACAATCAAAGGAATAGAGAACAGGAAACGAAAAACTGAAAGTTTCAACCTACCAGAAAATGTATATTCCACAGTATATGATAAGTTGAAATTTATATTATGTTTTGTGTTCTGTTTCTTTTTTTTGATAGTGCGCAGCCCCGAAGTCTCGCGAAACGCGCGTGTTCCGAAAAAATGAAAATTGGATAATCGTCTAATGCGCAGGTTTCCCTCATTTTACAAAACAAACGTCGGATCAACGCGCGCTTGTATGTATACACGTGTCACGTGACATGTATAGATCGGCGCGCATGCTTACGATCCCGTTTGAACAAAAATACAAATTTCGAATTCGCGATACTTTGTGGTGAACACGCGGCAGAATCTTTACTCGATTCATTTGCAATTGCGTGAGGCATATCGTCAAGTGTGATCAATGCAAAACGTAATTGATTGCTTTGGCATACATCTGACAATTCGTATTATATAATCTCGGAACATTGCATTTTGCAGCTAAATATCTGATTCGCTATGACATTCTTTACAACAAAATCGGTAGACTTCGCCGTGTATGATGCTAAAAAAAAAAGAGTTGAATTTTCTTTTCCCAACACAATTCAATGATATGACACTTTGTGGACATTTAATGTAATTTTGATTTGGACGTAAGAAAATCGCATAGTGTGCAATCAAGCTCGATTTCCGACGCCGCACAAGAAAACTATCAGTGATTTACCGAAGACGGAATTAATTCCGGTAAATCACTGATATCGCCGATAAAAATGGCACACGCAAAACGTGTCGTATCGGAGAAGCGGCTCAGGTGGTCGAACATGCGAGCGAGCGAATTAAATGATGAGGAGAAGCAGCAGGAAAAATCTCGTACAAACCGCTTAAATTTACGAAATAGCAAGTCATGCCATCACAGTTCATGATCTGACGTTGAATGAGAAATAAAGGGCCTCTTATAAAGAACCGACCGGCGGGTTGGAGTCTCGCACGATTCCCGAGGACTGAGGAAGGAAGAAAGGGGTTTTCCCCTGTCAGCAGTCGGACGAGGGCAAGCGCACCGACCCGACGCGACGCGGCTCTCTAAGGTTAGAGGGGCGCCTCCTCGCCTCCGCGAAGGAATGCGCACGACTTGCGCTCCGTAGTCGACCGACCGAGGAAGGGGCGGTTTACACGATGCGCGATCAATTCTCGCGAATTTTATTTCACCGCCGCGGCAGCGGCAGCGAACTGCATACACACACACACACACACACACACACACACACACACACACACACACGTGTGTACATATATACACGTAGCGCGCACGGTGCCCATTCGACATACCTCCCGGTCCGCGTCACATCAATTTTATCCAACGCACGCTCAACTTGAGAGAGAGAGAGAGAGAGAGAGAGAGATACTTGTCAAATCTCATCGATCGCGTGACGTCTACCACTGACGCCGAATCATGGCAGTGTCGATTTCTCTATTCCTTTTTTCGATTTTGTTTCTCTTATGACTTGGAGATATCACTCATTCGATAAATGCATATTCGAAATAAGCTCAAAAATTTCAGAGATATACAACTTTCCTTGATGCTTAATGATCCAAATGATCTGATAGATTGTGCATTTCTAAAATGAAATATTGTTTTATTAATTAATATTGATAGAGATGCATTCAAACATTGACAGTTTGAGATTGCAAAAAAATATATACAGTAATAAAAGAAATATTAGTACTTCGAAGCTTACAATGCGTTCTCTGAAAAAAATGTACACACTGTATCAGTTTTCAACGTAAATTAAAAAGCGTAAATTAAAAATTCTTTTCATGTCTGTATGTGAAAACTATAGCAACTATTAAAATTTATTATATTAAAATTAATATACAGATTTATTCTTTTTCGAAGAATTCTGAACTAATTTTGAAATAGTGCAGTAAGTTAGAGTAAAACAAATTATATCTGTCTCACTCTAACTTATTGCATCTGTTCTTGATGGAATAAAAATGGACTTTATGACTTTAAAAGTTAGAATTACAGAATTATTTTCTTTTAATTCAAATTGCTTAAACTCCCTCCCCTCCTCCCCCTTAAAATCCTATGTTTTCTAACATAACATTAGCAAGATTGGAAAGTTATTTGTAACTGAGTTACATTGAAAAAAAAATTGTTGAATTTTAATAAATATTTGTTTCAATAATACTAAATATTTATTTACAGTAAATAAATATTTATTTAAAATAAATATATTTACATTTAGTACATATTTAATACTATTGAAACAAATATTTATTAAAATTTAATAATTTTTTTCTATGTAAAGTTACTTTTTTTCAGTAACTTTAACTTACCTTCGTTTCTTTTTTTCAGCTGTAATTTAACTTAATTACATTTCTTTTAGTAACAAGTAATTTAAGTTACCTTTACAGTTACTTTACACATTTTTAATTTACTTGTCAATTCAAAGTGATTGGTTAGAATCTGAATAATTGCGCAACTGTCGCTATTTATTATGTAGAAGACAAAGGCTGCATTCAAAACGAACCGTTTTAATTTAATTGAAATAATTTTTTTTGTAATAAAAAATTTCTTATTTACCACTTTAATAATTAAAGATATTAGGTTGTCCGGAAAGTTCGTGTCGCAAAAGATTTAAATTTAATAAATGAAATTAAAAATTTAAATCTTCTGCGTTTCAATTTTTCTTCAAAATCGGCACGAACTTTCCGGACTCAATAGATTATATTATGGAGTACAAATATATTTTGTTAGATAATATATTATTAAATAATATCATACTTACCTTGTTAATGCTTCAATTTTAAATCTGTATTAATTATATCTTATTAAATTCATTTTTCGTAATAAAATACTTGGCAATAACATTCTATCGATAATCAATAGCCGCATTCAGCAGAAAAAATAGCTTTACAACTATTGTAAAATTCTTGAATATGATTGATTTATACATTTGGATCCATAAGGAACCACAAGTAAGAATCAATTATATTGAAAAATTTTATAATAGTCGCAAATCTGTTTTCTCTGTTAAACGCAAGCCATGATTATTGTTTTTCCGTGAAATAATTCACAATCAATTTGATAAATTGGTAATTTTACATCGTGAATGTTATAGGCTTTCTACGACAAGCCATTATTTAAGCTCTAAGCTTTGAGTTTGAAATCATAAGAAATTAACCATTCAGAATTTGAGGAGAATTGACTATGATTGGTCAATTTCTTATAGCTTAAGACTTAAAACTTAAATAATAGCTTATTATAGAAAGTTTATTACGTTCATGATGAAACGAAAACCAAATATTAACATATCTATATAATTAAGAGTAAATAAGTAAATACAAGATGGCAAGCGCAAATATCTATGCAATAATATAATTAAACGTTATTAATAATGTTAAAAAATATTGGATTATCTAGTTTTAGATTTCATTTCAATCATAATATAAATGACTGTAAAGATAATATCTATATTTTGATTTAAAAAGGCACCAAATATAAGAATTGAGAAAAGTTGAATGATTTTGAATTTTCAACATGTCAACGATTTGAATGTATATTATCACATTTGCAATTGCTGAGTTGTATTATTATTCTTTCGATTTATTTTTATTTAAATTTCCTAAAATATTTTCAATTAAAAAATAGATTATCTCGGGGGAAGTTTAGAGAAAGATGACAATCGTTAATTGAAAAAAGGACACACAAGTCTTATGGAAATTAGATTCCAATGGAATTAGCTGAAAATTTGATATATTGTAGATTGTGTTATCCTGATGAAAAGTTTTCACAAGCACTCCCTATAATAAATCACCTATCTAGACTTCTACGAGACTACTTTTCGAAACTAGCTAATATCATAATATTTTATTTTCAATAAGTACGGTGTGTTTCTACATCATTATTTGCACTTTACATGAATGTTTTGCGATATTAACTAGTTTCGAAAAAGCGCCTCGTAGAGGTCAAATGGTTTATTATAGGAGGTCATGTGAAGACTTTTTATCAGAACAAGACCTACAACATAAAATCAAATCTTCAGCCAATTCCATCGAAATCCAATTTCCATAAGGTGCAGAGTCCTTTCTGGAATCGTCCCATCAAACATCATAATTTGCTTCATTATATTTTATACACAGCATAATCTTCCTTGTTTATTTGGATTAATTTCCAAATTTCCATTTAAATTACGAATAAGAAAATATGAAAATTATATCACTTACCACATATTTCACAACGAAACGGTGTGTCGTTTGTGTGTGAGCGCATATGGTTAGCGAGATGCTCTTTGCGTGTATACTTCTTGCCGCAAGCTTGACAATGATGAGGAGTTTCTCCTGTATGCCACATAACATGGTTCATAAAGTGTTCTTTGCGAGTAAAGCTCTTCTTGCAAATATCACATCGATGTGGAGTCTCACCAGTGTGTTTGCGAACATGATTTACCATATGTTCTTTTCGAGTAAATGTCTTCGAACAGTATTGGCATCTGCAAGAATCATGTCACGATATTCTTTTCTGTTATCTCGAAAGTTATGTACTTGACCTTATTATCCATGGATGATTTTCAATACTATCAGCATATAATATACCAGTTAAAAAAATTTTTAATAATTTTTAGTTTAAGATTTTTAAGATGTAGCATGTAATTTTTAAAATATAGCATTTCTTTCTGAATAATTTGAGTGCGACAAGTGATGAGCAGGCAAATATTTCCATCAGAATTTGATGATTAAGAAATGTTATTAAAGATATTGGATACAAAAAAATGCTAAGCAACTGCTAGATTCTAATATATAAAATCGATTCAAAATAATCTAAAAAACAAAAATTAAACGTACATTTTCTTTTCTAATTTTAAAACTTCACTATATATTGGAAAAAAATATTTTTCTTACATCTCAAAAACCGAATCTAAGGGAAATATTTCAATAAAAGATTCAGGTTCAGCGTCAAAAATTATTCTAAAATCTTCATATACTTGCACAAAGCGCTTTACAAACTAATGTAATTATTAATTTTATTCTTGAGAAGTCATTGCATTTACTATATTTATTCAATAACCTTGATTATCATATTTGACATCTGAATAAATCATAAATGAATAAAGACTTACCTATACGGCGTCTCGCCAGTATGACATCTTGTGTGGTTATCCAAATGCTCTTTGCGCGCAAAACTCTTACCGCAGACCGTACAATTGTATGGTTTATCGGTAGCATGTCTCTTCATGTGACGTTCTAGTGAAGGCGCATTCGCAAAGACGTGAAAGCAAACAGTACAGGTAAACATAGATCCACCCAGATGACATTTGCCGTGACGTGTCAAATCATTCGCATTCGAGAACGCTTTACCGCATACCTGAAATTACCACATATTCAATACTGATCTGCATTTTGAATGAATTGCTAGACACATAAAAGATTCATCGCATTGTATACCTGACATGTGAATGGTTTCCTCTCAGTATGATATCTGCGATGTACAATGAGTTGATAACGAAATTGGAAGATCTTTCCGCATATCTCACAAGCATGGCTGCCTACAGACACGGGCGATGCGCTCGGACCCGGTGTCGCTTCGCCGTCGCTTGACTTTATGTCAAATTTGTTCAATTGGACCTGCTGCACGATTGGCGTGCCATTTTGTATCGTGGTAACTGTTTGCGTAGGCACAGTGCTACCTACTAAAGTCGTTCCAGCTGCAATTTCGCTCTGCAGCTTTCCAAAAACTTCATGATACGCCAAGAGTTGATTAATATCTTCAACATTAACCTGCAAAGAGAACAATATTCTCAATATTTTTAGATACAAACATTATTAAAATGATTTCCACAATATCATGTACCTTGTACATATTTTGTACCATTTCGACGCCAAGAGTCTTAGCTAAATCTTGCTCGTTTCCTGCGCTAATTTTGACAACCGATCCATCTGCTGTCCTTACATCCATCATGTGTCCTCCAGGTTTCAAGTCAGGGACTTGAAATCTATAGAAATATCATTGTTATATTTATCCAGTATTAATAAGGATTAAAAATTAAACGTTTTGCACGTACTGGGTCATATTCAATTGCCGCAATTCCTTCTCTTTTTCGGGTTTCTCGGAATTGTTCTGGTTTCCCCCCTCGGTGGTGGAGTTACCGCTGATGTTGACCCCAATCTGCTGTTGCTGCTGTTGTTGCTGTTGCTGCTGCTGCTGCTGCTGCTGCTGCTGTTGCATCAAGCTCTGTTGAAGATCTTGGGGTGGTTGTAATTGCAGATCGCATTGAACTTGACAATGAACCTGATTGTCGCTGCAGCGCTCGGTGGTGCAACTACCGCCTTCGTCCTTGACTTTGTTGTCATCTCGTTGCGCGTTCTGGCCATGCGCCGTTGGCCCGTTGTTCTGAGCATTCTGATGATTCGGTATTTGATGATGAGACTGTTGCTGCTGCTGCTGTTGCTGCGGCGGTTGCTGCTGTTGCTGCTGGTGCAGCTGCTGTTGTGCTTGCGCCTGCATTTGTTGCATTTGTGCATGTGCAGCCAGATGACTAACACTCGCTGGTAGATGTGCGCCGTCTAAATTAAGGCCGGGAAGAGACACAGGAATCTGCCAAACATATACAAAAATATTTATGTAATATAATACTTAAAACATATATTTATAATTACATATATAACTATATGATACACTTTACTTGTGCAATAAGAATCAAGAATTTTAAATAAGTATTGTAGTTTATTTAGAATTATATTTGTCTGAATCTTTTGATATATTAAAATATATAATCTTTCAAGCATTCTCCACTAGCTTTCTAAACGCAAATATGTATTAATAATTAATAAATTTAATTTGCACACGCATATAACTGTGGGCAATAAATTAATATTAAGAAGCTTCCGTACGCGCGCAAAGTGATAAACTGTACAAAATGGAATATATATATAATAAAATAAAATTTTTTGTAAAATAAGAAAAGACGAAAATTTAAGGGAAACATAAGTGCTAATATTCGAACACTTTTCAATCGTTATAATTGCCGCCTACAGTGCGTTGTCTATTCGCACGCATCTCAAAAAAAAAAAAAAAAAAAAAAAAAAAAAAAAAAAAAACCAAAGAAGTGAGATTAACATAAAACGCAGCTAAAAAAAAGACAAACAACGCAAGAGTACAAAAAACGATAACACAACC
>Ga0157364_1001287_pt1 | contig 20918 bp, 9 predicted proteins | sample AttsexASBM2_FD_111476 | JGI IMG/M metagenome (GOLD analysis project Ga0157364, IMG submission 111476) | Fungus gardens microbial communities from leaf cutter ant in Ribeirão Preto, State of São Paulo, Brazil - Atta sexdens ASBM2 | ecosystem: Host-associated > Fungi > Mycelium > Unclassified ...
ATTTACGCGCAAAGTTAAATTACGAATGTTGAAGTATATACAAATCACGTAGATGTGTTAGCTTCAATATAAAGCGTTGAGTAGACATTGCTCATCGCCCCAATCTAGCTGGCAAGGATTCTCGGTCTCGTGGACTCAGCTGAGCTGGTAATATTCAGGCGCGAAGTCGTTCGCTAGATTGCTGAGGAAGTTGAAATCAGACGAGCTATTGCTGTTGTCGGCGGATGGCGGCGGCGCCGCAGCGGTGTGTACCGGTTCTCCGTAGAAATTCCCATAATTGCCATAGGATTCGTTGTTACCGTCAGCCTGGCTAGCGCTTCCGGGTGGCGTAATAACTGCTGCGGTAGCAGCTGCAATTGCCGTCGCGGTTGTCGTCATGCCAGGCGCAGGAAATGGATCGGGAGACGATACATAACTATTTGGGATGCTGGAAGCCTCGCCGCCCTGATGAACGTGCAACTGACCGGCGGTCTGCTCATAATACGCGCCCGAATGACACTTGTTTCCGGATCGGTAGTCGCCGGAACTTGGATGCATTGGCGGCTGATGCGTGACGTAACCTTCGGCGGTATGTTGTTGTGGATGTTGTTGTTGTTGTTGGATATCGTTAAAATAATGCTGTCCGGTTTGCGCGGATACAGCAGCGTGTCCATGTGTCGCTAGATTCTCGCCGGTTCCATGATAATTGCTGCTGGTCGAATAACCATAATTTCCAGGCGTCATATAGCCTTCGGTGCTCTGCTCGTTTTGCGTCGCCGAGTATCCTTGACTGGAATTGTACGCATTGGTTCCTTGCATACCTCTGTGATAAGCATGATAAGGTGGTCCAGCTTGAGGATATCCGTTATAATCTCCGGTACTACCGTACTGCAACTGTTGCTGATGAAATTGCATATTAGCGCCATACATTGATCTCGATGCTGTGCCCGTTGCTCTTACGTGATGCGCTATTCTCGAACCCACCGCTTGATTTTGTCTAACGTACAGAGAATTCACCTCACTTGGATAAGAGATTCTTGGTTGTTGATACGAATCTCTGGTGCAATAATTATTTTGCGACTGGCTCTGTTGCGATGCCGTGGGTATACTTTGTCTATTGGCGGGTACACCGTTTCGATAATCAATGGTCGGCGTGGGCTGATATACGCCTTGCTGTTGAAAATGTGCTTGCTGGCTGTTCGAGATATTTCGGCCACCGTGCGGCGACATCGTTCCCGGATTTGCAGGGGCATGTAACATTGAGCCTGGCAAGGACGTCGTGGAGGATGGTGAGCTTCGCGGTCTCTGCATGTAAGCTGTGTGAGCCGCTTGCTGGATACCGAGGGGACTGCCTTGTTGAAGCTGGACGGAAACGGGAGTACCGGGTGTCGAGGACGGCGTTAGGCTCCTCGTGGAATTCTGACCCGGTAGTACCGGCGTACTGACCGTCGAGTCCGGCATAGCTAATAGCACACCGTTGCTTGTCACCGAACACATGTCCTTCGTGCTGGCCGATGGCGATTTCTTGCTCACTGAGATCTGTTGTTGCTTCGCTGTGTTCGGACTTTTGTGACCACTCTCAACCTTCACTCTCACTTCACCCGACAATTTTTTTGTTACGCTCGGTGATGTCACTTCACTTCCATCCTGCGACCTCGAATCGTCGTCCACTATCATCTTTTCGAACGAGCTGGACACACTGTTAGTACTACCGACGCTGCTGGCACCATTGCTATTCGTGTTAAAGCCTGGATTACTGTTGTTGTTATTGTTGTTAGTCGCACCAGGGGTGTTATTGTTGTTACTGTTTCTTCGACCGGAAGAACCTAAATCGGTAACGTCGCCAGTAAGAGTGCTTCCAACGTCGCCCACACCCGAAATATCACAGTTATGACAACTCTTCTTTTCATCGTTATCAACTGATAACATTTTGTCACTCTTAGGCTTTTCCATACCATCCGAAGTGGAACCATCTTTCTCGTCTCCATCTTCCTTGCTAAGTGTTTGCCGCTTGTGTTTCATTCGTCGATTTTGAAACCAAACTTTTACCTGAGAGGAAGATAGCGATATTTATATGGCTTAATGGTTTACGTTTTAATTATTAAATATAGATGATGGATATAATGCATCAATAATCGTGCAAAAAAAAAGAAAGATGTTTTTTTGTAACACTTTTAATAAAGCCAACATGAAAATATTTTAAAATAATTGTAACGTATTAAAAATGGAGAAATGATGTAATGATTTTTATAATATTACTTAATTAAAGTTATTACCTGTCTTTCCGTAAGATCCAATGAAGCTGCGATCTCTATCCTTCGCGGTCGACAAAGATATTTATTGAAATGAAACTCTTTTTCTAGTTCGAGAAGTTGCGTATTTGTATAAGCTGTTCGTAATCTTCTTGGTAGACCATTCTCTGTAAAACAAGAATTTTCTTTTCAATTTTTATAAATAAATTCGAAATATCATAATGTGGATTTTCTTTAATATAAGATCAATTCAGTTATATCTGTGATAATTTATTCTTGCATCTTGAGGGTATTTAGATATTTTACAAATATCATAAAGATTTTATCAAGAAACTCGTTATGCAAATCATTCATTTTAATTTTCGATTTTATTTCTTGCAGCACGATGAAGTTTTCGCGCTCCGATACTCGCTTTGTCTTTATCGCAGCTCTCTTTTTTGTTTGTTATAGGAAGTAAATGGTATCCTAATTAATGATCATTTAAGCAACCTAGACTATAGAGAGGAAGAGAGAGATAGGGAGAAAGGAGGAAGGGATGACGACACGACATCCTTAACAATGCATAAGCGAAGATTCCCGCGTGGCGAAAAGGACCATTCTGGTGTTGTTCCGGCGAGTTACTGGGCTCCTTAGAAACTTTTGGGCAAGTTTCCCACCAGCACTATTCCGTGTCGATGTGAAACACCTCCTAATTGTTATCGGATAAGAAACTTGTTCCGCGATAACAAGTGGAATGCCACACAGGATCGAGAGGATGTGAAAACATGAGAGGGAGGAGACGAAGGGATGGTATAAGGAAGCATATCATGGTTTATTCGAGCAGATTTGGTCTAGAAAGTAGCGACCAAGTATCTCACGGTACTTTGTTGAGGCATGTGGCGTAAGAGTAATTTCCACCCAACTGTAAACAATTATTAATAGCCGCCTATCGTAATTACAGAATTCGCTGCATGCCCCGAGGAGTAATATTTCAATCAAACTTGATGGCTCGCCGAGCTTACGTTGTTTAACAAGACGTGTCTTGGCAAATTCTCTAGGAGCAACGTATATTTTGAACGTTTAGAAAAACTTTTTCCAATACATTACTTTCTGATTATTTTGGATTTTCTGTCTGTCATTTAATAATATAAGAAACACATTGGCGGACATCAACAATATAAAACAAATATTTTATGCTAATATTTTATTCTATCGATGATACTGACCACCTGGACGTCAAGATATTTTTTTTTTTATCAAGAATCAAGGGTGTTACACTTTTTTATGCATCGCCGTATCATGAGAGAAGAAAAAACCGATACGGCGTGACGCAGTTTGGAGTAAAGGGGGCAGCGAGGGAGAGGATGGTTCGTTTCGTAGGGCCGAGATGCTAAACTACCCCATAGCGTGCGAGCGGATGTAGGGTGGCTGAGGGGTGGTTCGACAGTAGGATGAGTCGTGAGGGGTTAAAAGAAGAAAGAGAAAGAGAATAATCGAACGAGATAGAAGAAAAGAGACGTGGAGAAAACGAAAGGTAAAAAGAGGAAGGTATAGCGACTAAAGAAGGTCGGAGAGGGTATGTGATAGAGACGGTCAAAGAGGGAGAGGAAGAATGGAAAAGAGAAAAGACACTCAGGGATGAGGGAGAAAGGTGTAGACTGAAGATGTAGTAAGCTTTGAACCTAGCAAATCCTGCACGTGGAGTTTCCATAGGGTGAGGGCGATGGTGGCGAGATGAAAGTATCGCATGATTGACGTGGGCCTCATCAGCATTTCGGTCTTGCGATTGGTTGGACGAAACTGTCGATCAAACTCCACTCCACGCCCTGTATCTGTTCAATCGTTTCAGGAGTTTAATTCAATCCGGGGATGAATACGGAGTAATATTTGGATGGCAAATAACTACCTGATATAATAAATTAAACCGTTTACTAAATAAAAATATATATATATGATATAACAAGAGGAAGAATTTTTTTAGAGAGCTTGTATAAATATTTTTATATTTTAAATTATTACAAAAAAATTATTTGTATCTTATACTTAAGTATTAATAGACACAAATAAATCTTTAGATTATATACTATTTTTTATGCATAAAGATTTTATAGAGTATTAGATATCTTGTTGATAATAATCAAATATTGTTGCTAATATTTGTAAATAAAATAACAGTGCCATGTCACACCACTCTTTGCTAATTTAACTTAGTGACAAGCGTTACTGCTTTGTAATGACAACGACTTTTTCTGGACGAAAATGTCGACATTGCTAGCAAGCTTCTTGTTCTTGCGAGATGATGTAGAGGATGACGAACTGTCAAGGCATAGTCAAAATGAAGAGCGTGACCTGACAAGATCGTGTGCGAGGTGAGAAAGATAGAGTACGAAAATAGAATCTGTATTTTCGTATATCATGCTGTTAGGTTTGTCTATGGGGTTCATCCGGTTGAGACTGCTACACAGCTATGTAAAATAAATTTATAGCTATAAATATTTTACACAAGAATTATTATGTTTTTTGTTAATGTAGGTTTTACTCAAATTTAAACATCAATGTTCTTAATTATTTAAAAGTTAATTCTATGTTTTTTTCTAACAATGTAAAAAATTATTGCAGGATAAAAAATTAAATATCATAGAATATTACAAAATATTAGCAATTACTAAATATTACAGAATAATTGTAATTAATAATAAATAATTATAATAAGTCATTCTTTCTACGATTTAGTCATAATTTTATTTTGTAATTTACACAATACGTTCTATTTTTCTATTTTAATGAAAAAATAGTGAAATAATAAAGAAGTTAAAGGAAAAATGTGAAAAATGATATTAAAACGGGTTTGTTATAATGTAATTTATGTAATAGTTCGTCAATCGTCGTTGAAACAGATGCTGATGTCCGTGACAAAACTGACAACCGTCGCTTCGCGCGTTCTCATCAGTAAGAGGAAGTTGGTATGAGTTTACACTCTAAAATGTAACCTTTTGATGAAACATAACTTCGCAAGTTATGCCATGTTTTTCTATCACTTTTTTTAAAAGCATGTGTTAATCTCAACGTAAGCTTTGATGAAACAAAGCTTAACAACTTTCTGAAACAATAGCATTTTATCAACGTTCCGTTCTTATTATTTTGTTTTTTATATTCTCGCGTATTATATTTCTAGTTTCAATTTTTTTATTTGAGATTAGGTTTTAGTTGTAGATAATTAAAGTAAAATTAAATTAAGTTGTAGATAATTAATATAATAATTAATTATAGATATCAATTATGATCATTTTTTAATATAATAAATATTACTTTTATCTAAGGTACATAATTTCTATATAAATATAAAATAATATTTTTAGTAATAATGTTCTTTTTTACATTTATCTTTAAAAAATCTTTAAATAATAATACGGCGAAATAGCAATAAAAACTATTAATGCTGTTTATAAAATAAACAGTATTGATAACTTTTATTGCTATTTCGTGCGCTCTGACTTAAGAAAAAACTATTTTTGAAATTTTTTGTTATAAAATAAATAACTGTCGAAAATAATGCAATTATTCAATTTTGTTTTCCATTTGCTCGAGTCTCTTTCGTCTTTATTACACTCGAATATTTACGAACAGCTGGTGAAATTCTCATGCCCTCCGCTTTTTCCTTAATTTTTGCATTACTCCATTACACTTATGATTGATTCGTAGACGTTTTCATTGAACGGTAACGAGCGATAAAGAAATATGTTCTAGCAAATACGATCATCAAAGGCAAAAGGAAAAAGTAGATCTTCAATCGAGAAGTAGTTTACACATGCGACTAAGTCGTCCGGATCAGATTTTCCTCCTGTGTTCGCCTTCAGTGTGCTCTCGTTTTCTCTGGACTGGACCAGGTCGTTTATAGACAGGTGGGAAGGGTCACATGACGGGCGTCTCTGTAATTTGTCTTTTGTTTCCTCCCGCGTCTGAAGGAAGAAAACTTGCGAGGAAGAACAAAGGGCGGAAAGAACCACTATTTCGAACAGCGTGGAGAAGAGAACGATTACCCCTCTTCGTTCCGTTCTCAACTTCTTCCTCTTCTCTCTTTTCACTCTTCTCCATCTTTCCCCATTCTTTCCTCCGTCTTCCTTCTCGCTCTTTTTCTCTTTCTCTCATTCTTTTAGTATCGAGAGGAACCTGCGGCGGCGCGACGGCGGCGGCGTCGGCAGCGTAAACGTATGAAAAATGAGTGACGAGAATTTGAAACAAACGAGAAGACAGCCGGCTCCATGTCCGTGCTTTGACGTGTCCGAAACAGGTAGACGGCGGTCAGCGTGGAAGGTTACCGTGATCGATAACTTTTTGATCGTTTCGGATGCCTTCCAGCGTTTTAAGCTCGCTGAATATTGCAAATCTATATTCTAGAGAATGCTTTAAAATACCATAATTATATAATATCTTATTATTGGATTGTCCGGAAAGTTCGTGCCGACTAACTTATATAATTTAACAAATGTATACTAAAATTTAAATTTTCTGCGTTTCAATTTTCCTTCAATATCGGCACGAACTTTCCGGACAACCCAATAAATGTAATATTAATTTTGGATTGTCTCACAATTTTATGGTAGTAAAACAATTTGTTTAAAATTTATATCGAATGTATTGCTTCAATAAAATTCTTTTATCAATAATATTTATTAATATATATATATATAAACAGCATATTATAAAGTTCTACATTTTATTGAATTTGGATTTTACAAATATTTATAAATTGAAAAATCAATTTTCAATTGCCATTTTGTACTTCAAATCAAATTGGCATTGGAAATAGTACTAATAAATAAAAAAAAAATTTACATTATAATGTTCTACGCTTGTTTGAAGCGATGGAAGAATTATTCATCGCGTAAGAATAAAGTAGGTATTTAATGCGCCATTGGGTAATTTGTGGCGGATAAGCGAGGGAAGACTAGAAGGTGGAATCGGCATAAACTGTGGCTCATTACAGATTTACAGCAAGACGTAGGACGGGCATGGGTGAGAGGCAACGAACAAAACTAAACGCACGAGAACAGAATGAAGGGAGTCCAAGTGGAATGGCTGGCAGGAAGGGCTCTTGGCTGCTTTGGTTTTGGTGGGCTGTCGGGGGTTGCGGCCTCTGCGTTGGATACGAGCTATAATCAATTAACAGTGAGCAAAACAAGAACTGCGGCCGACCACCGACCACGGCCGCAAAATATTTCGTACCTTCCTGTTCCAGTTTGGCTGGAACCCCATCGCTACGTTCAAGTGGCTACCTCACTTGCTGATAGGGTTGTTGTTCAGAGGAATTGATTCTAGCATTGTACCATTATATGACAATTTAGAACATTGATATTACCAATCAATTTGAGCCATTGATATTTAAATTTAAAACTTTTATTTTCCAGTGTGACAGTTGAGATATTGATGTGAGTTAGTATAACGTATGTAAAACAGTGAAATAGAATCTATATATATTTAGGATTATATGAAATATTTCTTTTCCTCAAAGTAAAATACTTCTACATAATTCGCAAATCGCAAAACGTAGTTTGCAAATACAAACGCAGAATAAAGATTTGCAATGAAAAAACAAACGCAGAATAAAGATTTGCGTTTGATTTTTCATTGCATGCAATTGGTTTTCGTCTGCGTGTTTCTCGAACTACGTTTTGCAAATTATGTAAAGGCATCCTAAAGGAGAGTAATGCAAAATACTGACTATGCATTCTTTTAATCATAATATAGCGTTAATTTTAATAAAGAACAATATAATACAATATTTATAATCACGAAATCTTTGTTTGTTTTGACTCATAATTGTATCATTGTATGTCCATATCTTTCTGACTTGGTTTTTGTCTGGCATAATAGCACTTCAGATATTAGCATAACTTTTTATATAGTTATCTTGTTGTAATGACGGAAAAAGAGAGGAGTCGCCGAGCTAGCTGGCATGTAGAGTAGACAAAAAGAAGAAGGAAAGAGGGGGAGAGGAAGCATGAAAAAGGATAGAAATACAAGAACGGAAGAACGGTGATGGTAGGAAAAAGATATAAAAGCGGCACGAGAAGATTTGCGTGTTCGAAAAAAGTTGTTGGCAACATCGCGAGCCGTCGCCGTCGTCGTACTCTGGCTTGGTGCTGCCGAAGACACGGCAACGTTGGTGCTCCGCACCAACCACCGCGGCAGCCATATTGGACGTGCACAGGTTCGCCAACCTGTGATTATGGTGGGCGAGACGGTGAGCGGCCCTTCGTGCAAGAAAATTGGACGCAGGGATCTCTCCTGTGGTGAAAGAAAGGCAAAACGTACATATGCGTGGTTCAGACTGGCTGGATACATCAGAAGGCGTTGCCGATGCAACCTGCAATCATTGGGGTGGTACGACGAGGCACATTCGACTTCTTCGTGCACGACTGGCGAACGTGCAGTTTCGCATCTCATGTTGATCCACGCGATAAAAGATTATACATATATACAAGTATACCTAAAGATGTAAACCTGGCCTAGCTCATTCAAAAATGTTCGTAAAAGTTGCGGTAGCATGAGTCATAATTGAAGGGATATGATCTTTGATTAATGATATTTCTGGATTCACTATGTGATAGCATTAGTTGTTATTTCGTAATAAAAACTCACGAGATTTCGTGATGACTATTTAGTATTGACGAGTTCTTGGAAGCTGATGTCGATCACAATATTATCAATCATCTAGTTCAGAACGTGCCATATTGTTTATGACAATTATATAAGATATTTATTTTGCAAATTATGGAAGTGAACTGTAAGTGAAGAAATTTCCCGTTTTTACCAATTTTCTGCTTAGCGACTTCTCATACATATATGAAATAATTACGCAACAAGATTCATATAAGCTACCTAACAAACAAATCAATTGATGTTTTGTTCCGTGATCTGCAATTGGAACTAATTCTGTGATTGCTGCATATTCTTAGAATGTGCTTGCGTATTTTGCCGTTTTACATATTTTTTCTTTATAATTACTAGTGCAACATTAGTTAAATAATGGCTTACATAACAAAGGAAGTCGATTTTTAGCGCATATTATTATTTTTTTTTTCGCGGATTGAATATCAATGTTTAGTAATTTGTAGTGTGTTGCGATAATGACACGACATTTTAAATGTTTCGAGAAAAAATTAAAAAGAATGGAATTTACCCTGAAAATTTCTATGCAAAAAAATATTTAGTTATATGTCAAATATAATTGTTGAAATAATATACTTTCAGCAATATACTTTATAGCAAAAGTTTGCTCATGAGCAAAAGTTCGTCAAAAAATATAGTATTACATCGAAAAAAAAACGCGACTGAAAAACAACAATAATACTTAAGGTATAGGGTGCTCGGTGAAACGGGAGTGGTCTCCAGGGGGGGATGAAAAGCCATCTTTCCATTAGACGCGAGATTGATTTTGTGAGCGCACCTTTTCGTAACGAGATGTCGGTGTGCCCCGATGTTCGAACACTAATGTGATTAAAATAATCCAATGATGATCAAAATACATAACGGTTCCTGATTTTCCCGGATCAATTTCCTCTTGTTTCACCACATAGGCAAATTGGGGGTAAAAATAAATTAGAATTACATATGGACGTTATCCTGGGTTAAGCCAGGGTTTAAATATATTAAAATCTTGGATCAAGTATACTCAATTTATATATATTTCAAGCGTGTGTGTGCAAACAGTTATAAAATCGATATTAATAACAATTTTATGTATTTTAGTTCCGCTCTCATAAATATTTAAGGCACTTCTATTGCAAGTGCTGTACTTCTCCCAAGGAACAAATTCGAAACTAATTTCACGACAATTTGCGGCACAACGTAGAATCCTTCAACAATTTTTTGAATTATGGTTCGAGTTGAGAGATTCTCATTACATCCTCCATTCGCGTTACGACCGCCTTTTTCCGAGCTCTTCTGAGCTTCTTGTCCCGGAGCAAGCTTCTTGTCTACTGCCGTCGTCTCCAACCCCTCTTCCTCCACCTTCTCCTCTGGGACCGAGAAGTCGCAGTCGGATAAAAAGTTTATTTTAATCTTTACAAATTTTAAATCCTTCGCGGCTTACCCCAACGTCCATGTAAACCGTCGCGAGAAAATAAGAGCTAGCCCCTTTACTTCTTTCATCTTCTGCGACCCAACCCCCGTAAATTTTGTATCTTCTTGATATTCTGACCGAATACTTTAAAAACATTTCCTCGTTATGTGACAATGGCAATTTCATGTCCAGAAAGTTCTGTTCTGTCCTACTTTGTCTTGTTTAGCATTTTGTTTTTATTATGTGTGTTGTCGTGTCGTTTTAAATTTTTCTTTGTTATCTTCTGAAATATCATTGTTGAACATTATCGAAAAATACTTTTTACATATTTAAAGTGGTCAGCTAAAATGATCAGAGATGTCAAAGAATTTGCGGGTTATCATAATCCATTGCTAATGCAATACTTCAGCCCAACGTTTCAGCTCATTAATGAACGATAGAATCGTAATATTTTCACCATGCCAAAACATTTAATTACAGTATATTTAAGAATTAAATTTTATACAGATAAGGGATCATAAAAGTTTTCTACGTGACAATAATATATCTTTCTATTAGACATCGCTAATTATCAATTGTGTTAAGATGACCGGACTCTAAGTTTATATGCTGTAATATCCAATATGTGACCTACTCGCTGTTTGATGGGTAATTACACGGTGAATTCTACAGATAGCACTAATAAGTCGTGCAGGCTGTTTGACTCGATCAATTTATTGCTTAGTTTGTTCATTCCGTTATTGCCAGTGAAGCAAAATGCAGAACGCTGTAGTATGATGTAATATTTCGTAGGTAAGTAATTGCTTTCTATGACTGCCAAGAGATGGTTGTTAATTTTCGTATAGTTTATTTTATTGTAACTGTATTTATATTTTACAACACTATATTTTTTTGTTATTCTTGACCATGAATTCTAATTATTTGCTAACCATTATAGAAGTAAGTAAATAAGTAAATAAATAAATTGTTTGGAAAATAGTTCTTGTTTGTGTATTCTTACATGTCAATAAGTAAATATATTAATAAACAAACTTATAATCTTATAAAAATAACATTAGATTAATTTATTGTTTATTTCTCTAATATTTTTTATAAAAAAGAGAAAAACATACAGTTAGACCATATTGGATATATATGTATCCAATATAACCTAAATGCTACTTTTTCTTAAAATTTTTATGGTACCCTTATAATTATTCGAAAATGTCTTTTTTTTAATGTTCAGAAATATTTCCTCTTTTAAATCTGATCAATTTTTAATTTTAGACTCAATAAAAAAATTGAAAAAATCTAGCTTTGGTAAACCATATAAGACTTAATTACTTTATTATTAAAATGTAAATTGTACTTTTTATAGTGTATTAATAATTTTCAACTAAGTAAATATTATATGCATTATATCTTAAATTTTCGCATTATTTTAATATATATCCTTATATTTATTATGTAACATTGATAATTTGATAGATCAAATAATTTCAGATACTGACTATCAAGTTTTATTATTGTAAATATGTATTATGTAACTGTATTATTACAGTAGGTAGACATAGGTAGATGAGCTTAAATATTAACATGGTATTATTATATTGGCTAACATTGGGGACGATATTCTATGCGTAGTCGTGTTCGAGAGAATGAAGAATCGTACACGATGTTTCGAGTTTCGACGGATCAATATCGCAGTAATTAGGCGTCTGTCAGCTGGGTCGACTCGTTTGAAAAGAGAAGTATGGTCGATAACCATGAGCAATTTGTGCACGCCGTTTTTTTTCCTAAGTTTGCATACGTGTGTTTATAGGCATATTTGACCATCATCTATACTAATCAAATATTACTATTTTCTTAATTAAGTATGAGCTACATAAAAACCTCTTCAAGTAATATTAATAGCAATTTTTATTGAAATAAATTCTAATTGAAAACTCATCTCGTAAAAAAGTTAACATATCTAATATACAACGTATTAATACATCTCTGCTATATAAAAAAAATAAATAATTTTACACTGCATTGTGCATTATATTATAAGAGATAAAATTAAAATTATAATCATATTATAAATGACGAAAATATCAAAAAGAGAAAATTATGAAGCATGAAATATAGTTCTGGTATGTACTTTTTATGCGTAAAAATAATGCGTAATGTAATTTGTCGAAATTCAGTTCCTGCCTGCCATGTAGAAGCAAAACTAAACTTAGAACACGTTTCATTAATCGCGTTACTATGAGTTATTACGTCTGACATAACGAATGAACAGAAATCTTACCGATTATTCGAATTAGCCGAGAAAAACGTCTACCGAAAGAGAAGTTTGGTTCTAAACATGCATCAGGCCGTCCGTGCGGCCAATAGGAAGTGACGTTTATACGCAGCCAGCAATAAATTAACTAATATTACGAGTTACCTTTAATTAGTCTCGACCCAGCGGCAACGCAAGGTTTCCTTTTTTGATTTTTTCTTCGTTTTATCATGAGACGAGTGGGTTATTAATTACATGAATTTCTTAAGAACGTTCGTTATACTATACAGCATTTCAGGTAATTACAAAATCACATGATTGACTTACAGCGAAACGCTAAAAGAACCGTTTCGAAAGCAGTTTTAATTATCAATTTCCGCTGAACATGGCGATTAATTAATCGGCGAGAGTAGTAACAATGATTACGAGAACGCGCGACTGCTAACGGTCCGATTTCTTTATCCGACTTATTTAATTTTTTTCTCTGTAGATTTTGTAATAAAAATTTATATGCATAAATCTATATTTATACTTCACTTTTATCAATTAATGTGCGTATTTATAAATAAGAAATAAATATGCGATTTATTGATAAAAATAAGGTGTAAATACGAATCATAGTATATATTTTCTAATTCTAGACAGAATAAAATTATTCAAGACATGAAACAACTTTTCAAATTATTATTGACTATATTCAGATTTTAGAGTCCATTACATCAGCTGGATTATTTATAGGATATATTATTTCCAAGTGTCTCTCGTTGTGCGCTCCTAAAGTCGCATCAGAAAGTAGTAAGCGCCACTTGTTCGTCGAAATTACGGCGCTGATCGTAAGTCCTAAAACGTGCCTGGCATCTTAAAAAAGAGAAAGAGAAAGCTTCTCGTCTCGAAGATATAAAGGGTGCGAGAACAGAAAGAAAGCAGGATGGAAAAGGGATTCAGTGGTTGCAGTTAAATAAAACTGACAAAAATCGGCCCCGGAGGGCACGAAGGGTCGGTCTTGGGAGAGGGTGACGGAGAGGAAGGATGGATACATGGAGAGTACTCAGACGGGCGCCATGTGTATAATAATGTTAAAGAATGTTAAATGCGAGAGGGTTTTGGAGATCCGAGCCGCATACATTAGTTGTTAACAATGCTATAAAGGACACTCGCCCTGTGTCTCACCCTTCATCTCGGGGAACGAAGATATACAAGTTTTCTCTAGCGCGACTGGATTTACGAGCACAACTTCTTTCCGCGATTCTTATGCAGCGCAATTCAGTAACATAGCGGATGAATAGTAACATGTAGTACTTGTATTGGAATCAATTCTCTACACGTATAAACATTTCGTATAAAATAATGTATTTCACATTATTTTACACAATATTGATAAAAGATCACAAAATTTGCTATTATTGCGTATTCATATATAAAAAATAATAAATACTAATTGAAATAAAAAGTATACAATAGTTATTCTCAATAATACTTTAAGCGATTGCTGTGTCCTGTTTTTAATATAAATGTTAAAAAAGGTTTTTTAATATTTAATACAATTTTATGTTTTATTTTCATTCTAATAACATATATTTAATAGTATTATCTATAATATTTCTTTTATTAGAAAATGACTTTTAAGAGATTTTGATCTTTAGCGATAATGCTAATGTGGTCTGAACTCTGGAGCTCTAGAGAGTCCAGTACGTCCTAAGCAACCCCGTATGTAATAATTTACCACCCGTGTCGACTCGTGCACGTGGTCAACCCTCGTGATAATTGTTTAAACCGACCACTGGCCACCCTTTTAGACTGACTCAAACACCATCGTGAGATCAATTCTCTCCTACGAGCTTCGTGTATTTTCTGTAGGAACTTCATTACGATTGAATCATTCTTCCTCTATCTCAAAAGTGAGATTATAAATTAAGAAATGTTTTTTACACTTATTATATTATTATATTATATTATTACCACAAACATTAACATTTTTGATAAAATAATTTATAATTACATGATAATAACTCGGGAAGTAGGTACATTTGCAAAATATTAGATGATATTATACAACATAATTTGAAGATTTGTAAAAAAGAAATGCTATTGAATCTGTGTTTAGGAAAAGGAAAAGAAAAACTTTACGAAAGAAAACTTCTGTCGAGGGAGAAATGCCGCGAACGGAAAGTTATCTTCTCAAGATTGATCAGTTTCAAGCTTTGTTCTAGCCTCCTTTATTCAGTTTCGTTGAAATGAAGGAAGTTTTATATAAATACGATAAAACATAAAGTTTATTTTATTTTAATATAGTATATCCAGAGATAGTATATTGCTTCAATACATAAACATTAAGATAAAAATGAAATATTGTAATATTCTTTAAACAATAAGAATCTTATTATACATATGAGAATACAACCAATAAGAAATAAGAATTAAAGGCCCTGATGATCGAAGCTGGATTTTTGATTAAATAATTTAATGTGAATTTTTATGTATGTTCATGCATATATATAAAAAATCTAGCATATTAAGATTTCCTTAATAGATATTAATAGATATTAAAAATTTAATTGTGATATTATTTCAATAATTTAGCTGCGTTTCTAAGTCCGATAAAATTCAGCGCGCAGTTCAAAATGACTACAAATATAATATGTATGTACATATATTGTATATACATCTAAAATCATATTGAATTATTTAAGAATCAAAGATTTAGCTTCGACCGTTATGAGCCTTTAATTCATATTTCTCATAATATAGTAATATTCTTTAAATTAATGATGAATAACGAAGTGAAAACAAAGCAAAACGAAGATATATGAAATAAAGCTCTAAAATAAGTACCGAGTAGAGTAAAAGCACCGCAATGGAAAGGTTTGGATGGTCTCCAAGAAATATAGCGACAAGAAAAACGCAACGACAAGTGGAAGAAAGAGGGGATAAAGAGCCCGAATACTCGGTCGAGTAAAACGAATCCAGAAGAGGAAGTCTGGAAGAGCGAGAGTGCGATAGCGAGCAAATAATAGGGAAATGATTTGCTCCTTGTTAGATAAAGGCCCTGCGAGGGGACTCGTGAAAAGAAATATTGCTCCCAATGAAAGGAAGTGGGCGATGGGCTACATGGTAGTGGGGCGCTGCGGGGTATGAGGGTGGATCCATTCACTTGTAACTGCTTCTTCGCTGGTCGTGTCGGGTCATCCATACGCGAATTCTACTCGATTAAGAGTTAAATAGTATGGGCATGCTTTGTCACGCTCAAACCACATATTTCCGGTTTATCTTTTGGAATATCCTTTATTTCTTTTGTAAATTATTGCGTGATGATAACTATGGATATATAAATTTGCATAGCATTCCATTTATTACGTAGATATTTTCAATATAATTTTTTACTTTGTTTGCGAAATCATCCGTTTAAAAAAGATCAATTTTATATATTGACCTCTAACTTGTATTGACAATTTTGAAGATTTGCGATTGTTCCCATTGAAAATGATTTAATAATAGATAAAAACGTTTGTTATGAATTATTATATCTGAATTTATTATTAAAAGTTTTTAATTACAAGCACATAAAAACCAGCGATTGACTCGTTAGCCTTCGACTTTATATATATATATTTATAATTTTTTAGATATCGATTGATTTTTTTTTATCATTTTTACATTAAATTATATAAGAGAATATTAATTACTATTGGTATATTAATAATTGGTATATTTTTTGGTATAAAATATATCATCTCTTCGTGCAATAAAGAAAACAACATATTCATTAATTTTAATATATACATCCGTGCACATAACATATACTTACATACATACAGCATATATAGTTTTATTTTCAATTAAAGGTTATAATAAGATCTATTTTTTTTAAATATACTGCACAAAAAATATAATAATGAATATAACAAAAAATAAAATATTGTTTAAATAATAATTTTTACATATATTTTTAAATTTAAGTTTTATATATCTGCTATTTCAGATAACAATATCAAGTATTAGTAATATCAAACCACAATTTAAATTTTGCATTTCTGAGTGAGTTGGCTCGAGAACAAGGTGTTATCCGAGCAACGTAAAAAGATTAGGGTAGAGGTGCGATTCTGAATGAGTCGACGCGTCCAGCGAACGGAGAGGGTGAAGGCTGGCACTCGCGCTACGCTCAGGGGATGGTGGATGCCCATGAAGGACGGAGGAGGATGTGTTGGTAGGGTATGCATGGCGGAGAGAGTCCAGTAGCGATCATCAATCAGAAAGGCAGTCAGCCGTCCGTCAGTCGGCCGGCTGGTCAGCCACGTCCAGCGCGTACAGAGTTTCGCGCGGGAGGTTTCCTACGAATTCGCGAGTCATGCTTGGACTGTCATCCTGACAATCGATTGAACCTGAGCACTAACATCCAATTCCGGAATTGTTCTTTCCATTATTTTGCCATGCCTAAAGATTCTATTCGGCCACTTCGTGAAGAAAATACAGACATAAAGGAACAGCCGAGCGGAGACGTTTGATCTTCAGCTCGTTTATTAATAGAAAAATGCAATCGCAACACATCTTAATTTAAATAATTCGTTTTAAACTGTTTACATATAACAACAAAGACATAAGATTGTCATTATGTAGATTTTTAATTCCATAGTAACATTATATATTATATATATTCAGATAAAGATTAAAGAAGATATACACACAAAAAAAAGTTTATTAATACGTTAAATATAATATTAAATAATAATTGATAGCATAGTGATGTGATTTTGATATGTATTGTATATTAGAATTGAAACGGTTCTACTGTAATAAAAAAGTTGATTTTTCTATTTAACAAGAATACATGATAATATATATAAAGATATGAGGAATAATTCACAAACATTTCTATATTCCTATATTTAGATCGACTGAATTGTGTAAGAAAGTTAGATATCGCGATACGCATGTTTCTCTTCTCAAGAAGAAAGTAACCTTTCTCAAAAGTATTACAGAAGAAGGTCACTTGGGATTCTTCATATAAGATTTTTGTACACAGTTATCTAAAATGACATAGGAAATCGGAAATATCTAATAGCAATTTTTTGTACAATTAAGTTGTTAATAAACTTATGGAATTTTCCATTCACTTTCTCTCTTTCTCTCTCTCTCTCTCTCTCTCTCTCTTTCCCCTGATATTATCTATGCTTCACGTAGCATGACTTTTTATTGACGTCCTGACATTTTATAAACAGAGTGGCTCGAGCCGGATTTTCCCGTCACGACGGTTCCAAGTTGACGTCGGGGAGTTGAAAATCTTTCAGCGCGATATTGGCTTGGTCTGGCTAGCTAATTACTCTAGACAGTCCCACTCCTTTCTGCCGACAATTTCCCCTTTGCCACCCACTCTCTTTCTACTGTTCTCTCTTTCCGTTAGACCTACAGCGTCCACCCTAGCGTAACCGTGCGTTGTCTTCGCGAAAGAAAAGAAGATAAGGTAGGGTGAGGTCTCCATTGCTTTCGGGGCTAATGTACCCTAAAGTACTTATAGTCCACACTGGTTGTAAATGTTCACGTAAAATTGTCAAGTTAATTTTAAATCTGCGTTAATGTGGTATTTGTCTGTAGACTGGCAATATTTAACAAAAAAAGATTTCGGACAAACTATGTCTATGGCAATTTGATAGATTTAATGCAGTCCTTGTATCAAAAACTGCATGAATTCGTCGAATGTTTATAAATAATTCTCGCGTGCAATATAAAGGTTGCTTTTTTACCATTAAAAAATCAAAATTTGTTTTCTGTTTCTTTTACATTAAATTGTCGACAAACTTAAATTAAAATCGCAAAATTATAAATTGAGGTCTGATCTTCCAGCAATTCAAACGCAGTTTGCTCACCCAAAGGATGCAATTCTCCATCCGTTGAAACGAATCAAAAGGACATGTCGTATCACCTCGCTCGCTGTGGTCCTACCGTCTCTTGTCTTGCAAAACGGTGCTTCCTTGTGTCAATGTCCTGATGTTACATCTGATGGCGACTCAAAGAAACGTCAGAATAGCTTTTGAAAGCGTACCCACTCACCCAACAGAAAGAAAGAGAGAGAGAGCGGCACTTTGATCACCGAATGACTCGCGACTTTGCATTATGAAGCTAAACTGTCGGCGAAGAAGAAATGTAGGCTTTTGCTCCTGTAGAGTTGAAAACTTTTTATCGCTCTGTGAGGCCCATTACAGGCAACAGGTTTTGGTTGATCCACTCCAGGAAGAAGAGGGGGTTAACAGGTAGGAAGGAGGTAGAACAGTTTCCAAATCTAAATTATTTTATACATATGCCTAGAATTGAAATGACGATATTAAAATTATATTTGTATTTCACTCGATATTACGTATTGATAAGATATCTAAAATATTTTTTCTACTTTTATAGTTTGATTAATCGTTTAGAAAGTTTACAGCGAAATCCGAGTGGACCGCAGGAAATCTACAAGAAATATGACAGGTAACATTGAAGACAGTATATTACCTGTTATGAAACGTTAAAATCATTGCAAACTTGTTGATCTCCATTTTTCTAGCAAAAGAAGGTTGGCAAAACTCTAATCAGACGTGAAGCGTGCCAAGCAATTGCTCGAAATAATCCAACTTTCTCTTGGCGATTACGTGATACTCAAATTATGATAAAAGTTAATGGTAATCATCGTGATAACTAAAAGTCAGGAGTTTCCGAGTTCGCTCGGATCAGACCGTTATTTCTTCGGTCGCTTTTCCACTGCTTTATCCTTAATCGCTCTTTCAGCCACCCGACATCCCTGTCTGGCGTGGCGCGATTCACCCTCGCGACTCGACGTAGTCAGGCGGATGGTTCCGACCGGGAAAAATAATGCATTAGAAATTCAGATGACCGAGAGAGGAGGTCGCGCCGCGATTTATCAAATAAAAGCGGTAGTACAGTCAAATACCCGTCCATGTCGTCAGTGGAAGCGACAGTTCATTTTTAATATAAAGCGTGAGCGGGGGTGAGATCTTCCGGGATGCAGTGACAAAAAGAATATGGCAACTGCCCTGCCGAGTCACCTATCTCTAGATCTACGGATTTACAATAGGAAATATATCTAATGGTTTGCGAAAGTTACGGCTGTAGATAATCTATCACGTTAAAGGCATATCTTGTTTGCACTGTGCCTAAGAGATATTAGGTGGAACTGTTTCTTAAAATGCGAAAATTAGTCATATTACTATGTAAAGTTTCTAAAATTATATATTAAAATTTCAAAACATAAAAGGTATTAAAAAAATAGATAACAATTTTTTCTATTGTCATGTGATATTCGTGACCTGTCCACCTCTCCATCCATCATAACTCTCATCGTCTCTCCCTTTACTTTATGGCTGAAGTTCCTTTCAGATCCTCACTCCTATCCCATGTTAATGCTTAAACGATTTATAAACAGTTTGGCAATTTATTAAACTGGCAGTCAGGATTCTTTAAATACAGGTCGTGAGAGATCAATGTACTCGCGTTACGTAATTTTAAACTTTGTTTTTAAATAAAGACATTTTGGTTATTTCTGTAAACAAATTTCTATATCTCGTTTAAATAATTGCAATAGTTTATATAAAAAAAATCATTTAATACAAAATTATGTATTTAATATAAAAATATTGCGAAGCAGACAAGTAAGAGGATTATTTATGTTAGAAAGAATGTAAGTATTACACAAATCAGAGAAATTTAGTAAAAGCAGATTTTACTTTTAGTTAATGCGACTAAAAAAATGTTAATATAATTTTTTGTGTTGTACAGAATTAACACAAATAATTAGAATGGTTGTTAACAATGTCACTATCTCATTTAATGAGAAATAAGATTTTTTAATGGCAATAGATGTTTATTTTACGATTTATAGTTGACCCTCTGGCATATGTTATCGCCTTTTTTGTAAATTTTTACACCTCCTTTCCTTTTACGAGTAGAATAACAGATATAGGAACCCTCAAACGTCTTTTATTTCCTGCTAGAAAGGGGAAAATACGAAAAGCATGGCGAGAGATGTCTATCTGACAATATCGTCGCCATTCTAGAGACTTCACCTTCGAACATTTGCATAAAATTATTATTGTCGCAGAAAATCGCGGTTGTTTCACTTTTTTTATGGAACATTGTCGAATATCACCAATTGGTTCGTATTATGTTCCTGATCGTATATTACATATACGTAGATATATATTTGTAGATTTATATTATATTATATTATCTTCTCCATAAAAAGAAGACGAGAAAATTAATAATTTATTTATCCCATCATATCGATTATTAATAACGTAAAAATCTCTTTTTATTTTAAAAAATTATAACGTATAATTTACAATTTTATTTGGAACAAGAGGGAACGATAATAAAAAGAGAGAAAGCGAGAGAGAGAGAGAGAGAGAGA
>Ga0157364_1001288_pt1 | contig 20917 bp, 14 predicted proteins | sample AttsexASBM2_FD_111476 | JGI IMG/M metagenome (GOLD analysis project Ga0157364, IMG submission 111476) | Fungus gardens microbial communities from leaf cutter ant in Ribeirão Preto, State of São Paulo, Brazil - Atta sexdens ASBM2 | ecosystem: Host-associated > Fungi > Mycelium > Unclassified ...
AGACATGAGGATGAAGCATGGACTATAGGGCAGGCTTAGATAGTGGTAGCACAGACCAGGACACATTTGTATAAATAGGACACTAATTAAGCAGAGACTCCTTGTCGAGTTCTCTTGTAAATCCCCACATTATACTTCCACTTTGAGGTTTACTCGTTAGTGAGATCATTTGTCCTTGTGATAAGTGGTTGCCACAACACTAAGGGGTAAATATAAACCTAGAAGTCCCTCAGTGTCCCTCAGTGTAAGAATTGTTGGAAGTAGGAGCATGCAACATTTTCATGCAAAATCCAAGAGTCCAAGTATGTCAAATATAATAGACTTTATAAGACTAAATACCATCATCACTTTGCATAGTATTATAAAGCTAACCTGAAAACTAACCCTTCAAGGCTTAAAACTAAACAGAATAAGCCATGCCCTCACTCGTTCAGATGTTTAAATTGTAAAGGAGAGCATCAAGCTAACTCAAATCAATGTCTTTTCTAAAGCCATCACTTCAACAGAGAGTAACACTCAAAAAAGTATCAAGAGCTTGAAGACAACAGAAAGCAATTAATTTGTTCAGCCATAAATGATGACCAAGCATAATTTTAAAAGAAATCAAGATATTTTCTCAAAATGTCCAAAAGAACAATTTTATCATCAATACTATTTTTGAAACACAAAGTTCTTTTGACATCATTTTCATTCAGGAGCTGTCATAGTTACTTATGCGATCTATACCAAGCTCGAGGAATTATAAAGGGGACAAGCTGGTAAAGGTACCCAATCATTTGAACTAGACTACTTTTTACAGAAATTCCTCAACTGTCAATGATTCACCTAGAGTTATCATGTATATTAATATCAGGTTATCCTCTTTTCATTTTTCATTACAAAAAAACGTTTTTAATTATAGGGATATTTCTTATATCTTTTTTTTAATTGCAGACTGGTATATTTTTTAATTAATATATATTCAGATTCTTTGCAGATAGCTTTAAAGTATCTTAAGAATACTGAAGTTAATATCAACAATGTTCTTATCATAATAGACAATTTCAACATTAGGGATAGTAGCTGGGACCCTAACTTTCCACATTACTCTATTTATAGAGATACTTTTATAGATGTTGCAGACTTCTTTCTTTTAGAACTGTCTGAACCAACTAATTGTGTTCCTACTAGATACTTGGACAATCAACATGACTAAAATCTGGTCATCAATCTCATGTTTCTCAGACTAGAATCATTGGAACATGACAATTATTTTATCCATCTGGACTGGCATCTTATCTCTGATTATGCACCACTTACTGTAAATATTGCAATTTTTGAAGAGTTTGTTCAATCCAAAAAGTATACATTGGTTAAAAAACAGCAAAAAAGAAGACAAATTCACCATTGAATTAATCAAAGCCACCAAAAGGCTCCACATAGAGGACATCCAAAGCAAAGAGGTTCTTAAACATATTGTGTCAACCTTTGCTAAATACACTGAACAAATCTGGTATAAAAATTCAAAAATTGTTAATATTATTAAATACTCCAAAGTATAGTGGGATGAAAACTGCTATATAGATTTGGATAACTATAGACATTCCAAAAAAATTGAAGACTGGAAACTATTTAAAAGTATAGTTAAGAAAATGAAGTACAATTTTTTCAATTTGAAGATTTAAGAAATTGCTAACAAGAATTGTGGACCATAGGAACTTATGAATTGGGTCAAGAAATGAAAACTTCTAGCCATTGAAGCAATTCAATACAATGGTCAACCATATATTGAACTTAAAAACTTGTGGCAAGCTCTTCACATATTTTTTAATGTGGCTCAAAATTGTCAAATCAATTTGGATTTATTAGAAAAAGTCTCAAGTAAACCAGTCACAAATTGGAACCCTTTTTCAGAGAAAGAGTTTGTCAGTACTATTGTTAAATGCAATAATCTATTAACTCTAGGACCAAATAAATTGTTATAAAGGCATCTCAAGAAATATGTCAAAGACATCACATTTTTCAGAAAACTAATTACTATTGCTAATATGTGCATTGAATTAGGTCATTGGCTATTGCACTTCAAAGTTTTGACATCCATCATTATTCCCAAGCCTAATAAGAAGTTATATGATTCTCCTAAGGCTTTTTGACCTATTGTTCTGCTCAATACAATTGGCAAATTAATTGAGAAAGTCATCAGAGAGAGGTTGCAATTTCAGGCAATTTCCAACAATTTTATTCACCAGTGTCAACTAGGAGGTTTAAAACAACAATACACCACTGATGTAGGAGTCATGCTTACCTATATTATTCATTCAGAATGGGTTAAAAACTTGTCTACTAGTATGTTGGCTTTCAACATCATCCAGTTTTTTCCTTTGTTAAATCATTAACTTCTTTCTTTGATACTTCTCAAAGCTGGTTTTGATCTTAAATGTCAAGTTGATATGGGTATAGATCAAGTATCTGCCCTATTACCTGTTTTTTCTGCTCTATATCTTTCTCTGCTTCTTTATATTTTTGAAAAACAGCTAAAATTTTTAAAAATTCCAGTTTCTATCCTTTCTTTTGTAAACAATGGTCTCTTCATTGCACAGAACAAGTCCTTGGTAGTTTCAAATTTGAACCTTTTCTGTAGCTACCATATTATGACTTTTCTTCTAGAGAAATTTGGTTCGATTATAGAGTATGGAAAAACTGAGGTTTTTCACTTTTCCAGATTACATAGCACTTTCAATCCTCCCCCACTAGGCTTTATAATATTAGGAGGCCCTGTCCTTTGACCCAAGAATACACAACATTATCTAGAGTTTATTTTTGACAGAAAATTGACATTTTGACAACATGTTAAATTTACACTAACAAAGCAATATCAATAATCAAGTATATGAAAATACTTGGAAACTCATTGAGAGGCCTCATCCTGACTCAAAAGAGGTTATTATATAGAAGCTACATTTTACTTATTATTCTATATAGTTTTTAACTATGGTACTACAACAAAGCACCACTTTTATACTCTCTTAAAGTGCTCAGGAGTATGTGAAGAAGAGCAGCTTTATAGATTCTGGAAGCATTCCAAACATCTCCTTCTTTAGGCATTGAGGCCATCATGGGCCTCATTCCTATCAATCTTTATATTCAAAAACTAAACAGCAGATTTCATCTCAGAGCACATACTCTGCTGGCAAACCATATCATAATATCTTTGTTGGAAACAAAATCTACTAGTTATATAAAAGCTCACCAACTCTCATTGGAAAGGCTTATTTTATGAACTAAAATCCTTAGAGGGGGATATTAGAACAACTCTTGTATTAAGTAACACAAGAGAACTCAATAGAGATCCCTTTACAAAGTAGTCTACCTTATATACTACTACCCATGGTCCGTGCTTACTACTGTGCACCCTACCCTAATTGACCATGTGTAGAACATGAGGCCAACATGTGTTATCCATGTTGTATAACGTCACTTATTCTAGATCCTTCTACTAAGTTTTCCTATGTCTCGTGATCTGTCTTGTGACTATGCTATCAGATCATGACTGATATGACAGTGTGACTGATCAACCCTAACCCTAGTTATTCTAAAAATTGAAAATTGAAAAATAAATTGAAAATAAAATAAAAAATGAAAGGAAAAATAAAATAAATCAAGTCTACTTTCTTCGATCTTGACAGCTTATGTCTAAACAATAATTATTCTCACTAGGAAATAGACTTATAGACATCTTTCCAAATTATTTCTCTTTCATTCTATGAATAGGAAAAGCAAATATAACATTAAAAATCATTTACACAATCTAGACAATGTCACTCTCCAGATATCAACAGACCTATATGTGGTAGTTGTTATATCAGATGCCAGTATAAAGAATCAAGTCGCCACATTGATAGCTCATATTCATGTTCATAACAGTCCAATCATCAAGACAATTTATCAGACAGTAAATGTTATGTCCACTGAAGCAGAACTTTTTGTAATAAAATGCGGTATTAACCAAGAGACTTATCTTTCCAACATCAATTGGATTGTTATTGTCACAGACTCTATCCATGCTTCTAGAAGAATTTTTGATTCTTTATCATATCCTTATCAAATTCATTTAGCAGCAATTTCTTATGAACTTAGAGAATTCTTCAAATAAAATAGCAACAATTCCATCAAATTTTGGGATTGCTCTAGCTATTACAAGTGGGATATTCACTCTATAGTCAATAAAGAAATGAAAAAATTTGACCTCACTCCTATTTTCCCATGCAAATATTCATAGAATTTTAGCAGGAAAAATGAATATGATAATATTCTCAACAGCTAGAAGATGCATTTTGACAACAAAGGTCAACATTTCCTAGAACTCATAGATAACGACTTGAATCCAATTGAACTGTTAGTAGTCAAAGATAGTCCATGGCTTAAATACTTTGGGCACTTCAATTTACTATGTGCTAGAGTGATAAGAGCAATTGTCAATCATGTGTCAATAGGTGAATATAGACTTAGATTTTTCTCTCAGGAAGAATTTAAGTGCCCATGTGGTTTATATCCTATCAAGTCAAGGTAACATATTCTTTACAAGTGTAGAAGATATAACAATCATTGAAATCCAAAAAGGGACTCTGTAGCATATTTTACTCTCTTTCTTAAGCTTAATAGTAGTGTATTCTCCTTTGAAGATAGCATTACATAGTTGAACTGTATCTAGCTTTTTCTGAGTTCATTTTCCTTTTGATTTCTCTCTCTTTTTCTCTCTTTTTTCTTCTTTTCTTTTCTTTTTCTTTTTTATATAATATGTATCTTAATGTATGTAGTTACAAAGTAGCTACTACTATTATAACTTAAGCTAGATGTTAAGCAAAAGACATACTCTTGTATTGAGTAACACAAGAGAACTCAATAGAGTTTCTAAGTACAAGATATCTACCTTATATAGGTCGACATGTGTTAATCATGCTGTATGACATCATTCTCTTCTAGGATCTTCTATGTTGTTCCATTATGTCACATAAGTGTGTGACTTGTGTGACCTTGTCATGTGACCTATAATGGTGTCATACTTTATCTTCTTTGTCTTATGATCAACAATAAAATATAAGAGAAAAGAAAATAGAATAAAATAAAATAAAATAAAACCAAGTCTCTTGTCTTTAATTTTGACAACTACAGTTTGTCTATACACTCCATATAATAAATTGTTGATATAAAATAAAAAGATAAAAAATAAGAAAGTGTGATGTGATATCACATATAACAGTCACATAAGTCACACAATCATGTGATATAGGGAAGAACATAAAAAATTTGAGAATAAATAACATTATATAGCATGATAATAGTATATTAGCCTTATAAAAAGTATATGTATTTTAGAATAGGTTAGTTATAGTGTATACACAGACCATGGTCTATAGTATATAAGGTAAACTATCTTGTACTTAGAACTCTATTGAGTTCTTTTGTGTTACTTAATACAAAAGTCATCTTTAGTCTTTATTCAAAGACTTAAATTACAACATTAGAACTTGATATCCTTTTCTGAAACTTGTCAGGCATGGTTTACACTAGGATAGAAGTCTGCAGGATGGACTCAGAGATAAGCGGACTTGTGGAACAACCTTGGCTTTAGCTTATGTACTGCACTGTCTGTCTGCCACATAGTTGCAACTTCAGATGATGGGAAGAAGCCTGAGATAGGAATGAGTGCTGATTGGTGTGTCACTGTTGAACACCAGAGATCGGGTTCAATAAGATGTCAAGATCGCTGAAGGTGGACTTAATTTTTATTTCTCCTTTTCATTTTTATTTTAGTTTCTTTTTCATTTTAAATCTATTTCCTATTTCTAGAACTAGGGTTAGGGTTAAGTGACAAAGATCACAAGTCACATGAAGCAAAGAAGAATGTAGAAGGTTCTGGAAGAATGATATCATACAACGTGTTAAACACATGTTGGCCTTATGGTATACATATAGCTGTTTAGGGTAGGGTAGAAATAGCTAGCACGGACCATGAGTCCAAGGTATATAAGGTAGACTATCTTGTACAGAGTTCTCTATTGAGTTTTCTTGTGTTAACCCAATACAAGGTTCTTCCCATCGACTAACCCTAAGGTCTTTGAGTTGTAACATAAGAGTTATCTTCGTCAATTATCAGACTAGCGAATTACAGTGTAACTACTAGTCTTATATACAAAACAGAAAGTATAGAAGATGCTCAGGGTTTCAGTGTTGAGACACTGACAGGGATAACTCCGTTATGGAAGACCAAGTTGAATAGGAGTATCCCCACCATGGAAGACGGAATACCCAGAGGGTTGCAGCACTGCTATAAGACATATTGCGAGAAAGGTGGCCACCATGGAAGGCGGGCTTGTATGTTTTGGAGATGACTTTACCGCAGAGATGTAATCTGGACAAGTGGACTTGCATATAATAAAACTACTCAACATAAAGCTCTCTTTATCTCTTATTCTCTTACTATCCTTGACTGAAGGCAATACCATCTTTAGTCAAGAAAAATTGCTAGGCCTTAGGTATAAGAGGTATACTAGTTAGATAGAGAAAGTTTGACTATTTATTTTATATTAAATCCCACTGGTGTTTAATAGACATAATAACCTTATATGGATGTGTTCTTTACATTCTTCCATTATTAGCTTTGTACTGTTGACCTTCTTGTAATTAGTACATGTAGGAGAATAATAAATGTTTTTAAAAGTCTGCCTAGAGCAGAATAGTCTTCTTAGACTAAAATCACTTACATTTCCCTTAAGGTAATAGTTAGTAGTTCCAATAGTCAGTAGAAAGTGTGCAATAGAACAAGAAGAGAGCTTACTAACATATACAGAGATTATTTCAAGTTTAGAATATAAGTCTGAGAGTAAAACTAGTACTGGCTCCTCTTCATTACCACTCTATATATCTTCACCCCTAATATTACCACTACTATTACCATTACCAATTGATTCTCCTTCTTCTTATAACAACATGAGTCAACTCAATGTTAATCAATTCTTGGAGCAGATAAGAGTACAACAGAAGCAGATAGTAGCCTTGTAGGCCATAATAGCAGAAAGAAGAGCAGCAGCAACAGTGAGGTCCAATGTAGAGGTAGCCAAACTACCAATATTTAATGGAGAAGCAAGTAGAGTAGGAGGATTCATTATGGCATATATATTATACTTGAGAATGAGGATGAGGGAAGTAACAGTAGAAGAACAAATTCAATGGGTATTGTCATATGTACAGAGAGGATTGGCTAATGTTTGGAAGGAGAACTTGTTAGAAGATTTGGAATTAGAGAAAGTAGAATTTGGATCAGTAGGAAAATTTTTGTTAGAGTTAAAAAAGGAGTTCAGTAGAGAAGATGAAGAGTTAGTCAAAGTTTCAGAGCTTAAGAAGATAGAATAAGAAGAAAAGACTATGAAGGAGTTTGTTCAAGAATTTTGAAGAGCAGCTAAAAAGAGTAAATATGAAGGAAGAGCATTAGTGGAGAAGTTTAAGAGAGAGATGAATAAAATGATAAGAAGGAAGTTGATGAAGGCAGAAAGACTTTCAACCAGTATTGAGCAGTAGTACAAATATATCACTAATATAAATAGGCATTAGAGAGAGTGTAGAAGAGTGAAAGAAAAATTAAAGAAAAGGAAGAAAAGTAGAAATCAGAAGCAAAGACAGGGAAGAATGGGAAACATCTAAGGAAGGTTTAGATTATAGTTATCTCCATCCTAGATTTGGCCTAAGAGACAAGAGATACAGGAAGTACTAGTAAGACTTACTCCAATAGAAAGGGTAAAGAGAACAAATATAGTGGTGGTCAGAAACCTTCTGTAGAGACAAGAAGAAAGAGGAGGAGGAATAAGAAGAGACCCTTATATAATGGATGTAGATAGGAGAAGGAACTACTATAGTTGTAGAGGATTTGGCTATTTTATGGAGAATTGTAGAAATTGGGATATAGTAGACTAAGGAAGGTTAAATACAGAGACAATGTTAATTATAAAGACAATTTAAAAGAGGAGAAGAGTCTAGTAGTTCTTGACTAGACTCTTACAATAAGTTCCATGTACTAGCTAGTTGTGTAATATAAGCTAGTATTCCAGATTTAGAGAGACCTAAGAAAGATAGGAAAATAATTTTAAGAGAAGAAAAAATGAATCAGTAGAGATGAGAAAGACAGTAAAAAGAAAATTGTTGAGGAAGGTGACAGTAAAGATTGGTTTAGAAAGGATAGATATATACAAGAGGATTACAGTGGAAGTATTATTATATAATAAAGCAACAGGTTTAGTAATAAGTTCTAAATTTGCAAGAAAGTAGGGGTTTAAGTTAAAGAAAATCAAAAGACCTATTTATATGAGGAATATAGATAGAATATTCAAAAAGAAAGGACTAATAGACTACACTGTAGAGGTAAATATTTATTATCAAGAATATAGAGAGAGGACAGAGATTGATGTGATTAGAGATCAGAAATGAAATGTAATCTTAGAAATGCTATGGTTTGCTCATCACAATCCTGAGATTGATTGGAAAATAGTGGAGGTAAAAATGACAAGATGCCTAGATAAATATGGAAAACAGTAGAGATCAAAGCAAGGAAAATTGGGATGGCAAAAACAGAAGAAAGAAGAAGTAAAAGAAGTATAGGAGAGAAGAAAGAGAAAAAAGAACAAAAGAAAAAAAACAGAAAAAGAGAAAGATAATGGAGATAAAAAAGATGACAGAGGAGTGGGAGATTTGGGATAAGGAAGAAGAAATAGCAAGATTGGAGGAGGAAGTAAAGAAGTTAGTACCAAAATGATTCTACAAGTAGATCAAAGTTTTTGGGAAAAAAGCAAGTGAGAGAATGTTAATGAGGAAAATATAGAATCATGCAATAGAGTTGAAGGAAGAGTTTATTAGGACTAAGAAGATGTTTACAAAGTTAGATTTAAGATGGAGATATAATAATATAAGGATAAAGGAGAGAGATGAGTGGAAAGTAGCCTTTATAATACTAGAAGAGTCATTTGAACTGACAGTTATGTTTTTTGGTTTGACAAATTTTCTGGCCACATTCCAAGTTATAACAAATGAGTTACTAAGAGACTTAATTAATATAGGAAAGGTAAGAAGTTTTATTGATGATGTAATAGTAGGGATAGAAAGCAAGAAAAGACATGATGAATTGGTAGAAGAAATACTAAGAAAGATGAAAGAAAATAATTTGTATGTAAAACTAAAGAAAGTATAGATAGAAGATTAAAAAGGTGAATTTTTAGAAGTAATAATAGGGCCAGATGAAATAAAGATAGAGGAAGAGAAAGTAAAAGCAGTATTGAATTGGCTAGTATTTAGATATACAGAAGTTCTTGAAACTGACAAATTATTATAGGAGATTTGTGAAAGATTTTGCAAATATAGCAAGACTATTACATGAGTTAACAAAGAAGAAACAGAAGTGGAAATAGGGAAAAAGTCATTTGAGGCATTGAATAAAAGATTCACTATAGAACTGATTCTAGTAGCTCCAGATTTGGATAAAAAATAAGAATGGAGGTAAATACATTAGATTATATGACAAGAGAAGTTTTGTCAATGGAGTGTGTAGATGAAAAATAGAGATTAGTGGCTTATCTTTCCAAATTTTTAAATAAAACAGAATAAAACTACAAAATTCATAATAAAAATATTAGCAGTGATTAGGGGATTAGAAGCTTAGAGGCACTTATTAGAAGGTACAAAGTTTCATTTTGAGGTCTGGACAAACTATAAAAATTTGGAATATTTTATAAAAGCACAGAAGTTGAATTGGAAACAAGCTAGATAGTCTTTATACTTGTCTAGATTTGATTTCACTTTGAAGTATGTATTAGGAGTTAGGATAGGAAAAGCAAATGAGTTGAGTAAGAGGCCAGATCTGAAGATGGAGGTTGAAAATCATAATGAAAAATTAGAAGTTAATAAAAGCAAAGTAGGTTAGAAAAATTATAGAAGTAGTAGTAGAAGAATCAGAGACAGTATTAATGGAAAAAATAAAAAGAGCAAGAGGGAAAGATAAAGAGGTAGTAAGAGTAGTAAGATGTTATATTCCAAACTCTGAAACATGTCCAACTTCAATACAATATCAAATCCCCATGATTATTTGGCTTTATTTGTGTCTAAAACTCTGTTAGTAGTTTGGTACTTTATAATGAACTTAATTCCATCAAATCTCCATGATTATTTGGCTTTATTGGAGTCAAAATCTACAGTCATCTTTATCTATTTTATTGCCTAATTATCTTCTTCAAGCTTTACAAAATTACTTGAAATTTACACAGAGTTTTTGTTTTTGTTTTCTCCAAATCTGAACTCCTATTTAGTATTTCACTACTAAAATACTCACTTGAAGATCTGTTTTAATTAATCCTTTTATTATTATATATATATAAGGCTAGTGATTAATTTGTAATAGCTAGCCTGATAATTAACTAAAGTTAATGTTAAATCTCTGGTGTTAATAGCAATGCACTTTACTCCTCTCCTTATAACTCCTTACAAAACTATCTTCTGAAATTGCAACCATATGACTTGTAGGAAGCACAACACATAAGTTGAGGCCAAGGTCATTCTGACAAGTTTGTATCACCAAGCCCATTGCATGGAGTTTCTATACTCTGTGCATTTCTAAGCCAACTCCACAGACTTTTACTTTTCTGGTGTGAACTATGTCTAACATAGAAGAAATAAAGAAAGTAGGAGTAAGAGTATTTAGAGGTAATGAGTGGGAAATTGAAAGAGACTTAGTGTTGAAAGAAGAGAAGATGTATGTACTAAAGAATGAGGAGTTGAGGTTAGAAGTTATTCAGTTATACTATAATATACTAATAGCTAGACATGAAGATAGATGGAAAACAATAAAGTTAGTGATGAGGAATTACTGGTGGTCAGAAGTGACAAAGAATATTGGAAAATATGTTGATGGATGTGACCTATGTCAGAGGATGAAAAATAAAATAGAGGCACTAGTGGAAAAATTTGATAATAAATAAAGTACCAGAAAGGTTGTAGACATACTTAACAGTAGATTTCATCACTAAGTTACCATTGGTAGCAGAAAAAGATGAAATTTTGGTTGTATATAACAGGTTGTCCAAAATGACTCATTTTGTAGTAACAACAAAAAAAACATTAGAGGGATCAATAAGATTATTCAGGAATAATGTATGGAAGTTGCATAGGTTGTTAGAGAATATGATATTGGATAGGGAATCATAGCTTGTAGCAGAGTTGACCAAGAAGTTGAATAGAATGTTGGGTATTCAGACAAAGTTATTAACATCCTTCCATCTATAAACAGATGGTCAAACTGAATAAATGAACCAGAAATTAGAACAATATTTTCAGTTTTTTGTTGACTATAGACAAAAGGATTGGCTATGGTGGTTAGTGATAGCAGAGTTTGTAGTAAAAAACAAAACACATTTAGCAACCAAAATGTCTCTATTTATAGCAAATTATAGTAGAGAACTAAGAATGGAAGTGGATATTAGGAAAAAGAGAAAAGTGGAGAAAGCAACAGAATTTGCAGAAAGAATTAAAAAAGTTTAGGAGAAATCTGGGGCAGCATTAAAAAAAGTACAATAAAGAGACAGATAGACAAGAGATGAAGAAAAGTAAAAGAATAGAAGAAAGGGGATAAAGTGATACTGAGTACATGTCATATGCCAAGTCTACCCAACTGGAAAATATATTCCCACAGTGATACTGTTTTTACAACATCTAATCTACAAGCCCACCTTCTTCATAACACACTCTTATAGCAGTGATACAACAATCTGGATATTCCATCTTTCATAATAAAGATACTCCTATCCAACTCAGCCTTCCATGGCCAAGTTATACTCCTGTCAGTGTTCCACCACTGAAACCTCCACTTGGGGCAATAGGGGTAATACCACTAAAATCCCAAGCATCTCCTATAGTCAGCACTTGTATATAAGACTAGTAGTTATACTGTAATTTGCTAGTCTGATAATCAACAAAGATAACTTTTATTGAACTTATTTCTCTTATCTGAAGTTGTGACCACATGGCAGACAGATGGTATAGCATATAAGCTAAAGCCAAGGTTGTTTTACAAGTCCATCTTACAGACTTTCACCCCTAGTGTGAACTGTACCTGATAGTATTATCAGACTCCCAAGTCTGCTGTCACTTCTGAGCAGTTCCATCTGCTAAATCCTCTGTTGTAGTCCTACATACAAATCAAACTTTTGCACTTCAAAGTCCAAATGGCTTCTTCTCACCATAACTCTTCAATGTTAACTCTGGTCCTATTGCTTGGGACACCCTTCAACATCATTTTGCATTTTAGTAATAACCTTGCTTATCTGCTAAATGCTCCACAATACTCAAGACAAATTCATCAAAGAGACCAATTATTTCTAAGGTCTCTATCTCATACTATCTAATCTGGCCAGACAGTATCACTTGTTCCTGGCCCAAGTATCATCCCTGTAGACAATAGTCCTAATTAGAAGGATACTCCTACTACTGAACTGATATCTAATAGACCTACTTTTTCTACTTGCTCACAGTCAAAATCTTGTAGGGGTAATAATACTAATGAACAATTGGCCAATGTACTCAGTTGACTCACAAATATACTTAATGCTAACCAGACCCCTAGTCCTAATAATAATTCAAGGGGAACTAAAGCCTATATCTCCAATATTTTTAGTGGCACTGAGCCTGACAAGCTCAATAATTTCTTATTCTAATATCACCTCTACTTCTGTACTAATTTGGTGCAATTTGATATGGATATTGCAAAAATCAACTTTACAATGACCTATCTCACTGGAGTTGCCCAGAACTGGTTTGAGATAAGCCTCAACTAGAAAGACCAGGATATTATGCAAGACTAGCTCTCCAATTAGAATCTTTTTATTGACAAGCTACATTAATATTTTGATCTTTCAAACTCTATTGGTAAAGCAGCCAACATACTGAATAATCTCTACATAAAGCCCAGTGACAAGATTTTTACTCACAATGTGGATTTTATGTGCTATGCCTCCTAATTAGGTTGGAAAAATAGTGTTTTGTACCATTACTACTACCAGGAGCTTTTAAATTAGATCTAGGATCCTATCTCCACCCAGGAACAAGGACAATCCACCTCATTCCAAAATATATATGCTTTAGCAATGACTATTAATTACTACTACTGGAAACATGATCATAAATGCCACTGAGCAAGGCAGGTAAAAAAAAAACTCTTAAGTCTCACTTCTAAAAGCAAGGTAAAGCTTTCTCTTCTAGTAATACAGTGACTTCCTAGAATAAGGCAAACCCATCTCTAGCAGCCTTATTTGCCAAGTCATCTTCCTCCAAACCATTTTTGTCCCCTCAGGAAACAATCAAATTCTTTATAGGTGGACCTCTCTTTCAAGCTGGCCAGCAATGGCAAGTTGACCAGTGACAAGCACAAGAAGCATCTCAAACACAATCTGTATCTCTATTATGGTGCAGGAAACTATAAGTTGGACTTCTGTTCCAAGAAGCAAACTATAGCCACTCCCAAAAGCCACAGTGCTTCAGTAACTGCTTCTGAAAAACCCTTGGAAAAATAAAGAATGACTCCTAGGACTCCACATAGACTGAGGGCTATATTGAACTTCCCTGTGCAGCAATGAGTCCTATCTGACTCAACATATCCACTCTTTCTGATCTGCATTTACTTTTTGTCTCCTTCACTTCTCTCTTGATCCTTAGTCAGGATCACCTTAATAAAATCCTATTCTGAGCTCTTATTGACTCTGGGTCTACTTATTATTTTGTAGACTCAAAATTTGTAGATATTCACCACTTGAAGATATTCACAACTCCTCTGGTTGCTCTCCACTTGTTTGATAGTTTATCAAACAACACCATCTCTAAAATTGCTAATCTGTCCATAATTTTTCCTACTAGTGATTGTATGAATCTGGACTTTTATGTCACTCCACTTGATTCTTCCTACTCTTTAGTTCTTGGATATAACTGGCTCACCTAATACAATCTACTGATTGACTGGATAAATGGATCAATAAACTTTCATCCATCTTTGTAGAAAAATCTTGCTCTCTCTCATGTCACAGCCAACACACTATTGACATCTCTGACATCTCTTGACACCTCTCTGCAATCATCAGATTCCATGGTTTTCATACCTACATCTGAGACCTCTATGTCTATCTCTGAGCAATCTAACATTGCTATTGTTAGTATTGCAGTATTTTTGCACACATCAAAACTTCCAGACTCTAGCAATTTCAAACTCTGTCTTCACTCTTTAGACATTCAGGCCAACTCCACAAAACTTGCAGAGGCTCCTGACCTTTCTAATGTCCCTTCCAAATATCACAAATTTACCAATGTTTTCAGCAAAACCAAAGCTGAAGTTCTTGCTTCTCATTGGCCTTATAACCTCCAAATCAATCTGGAAGAAGGTGCTCAACCTCCAGTTGGCCTTATATACTCTCTTACAGCATCTAAACTTCCTCTCTGCATGGTGCACTGGTCTTATTTGTCAAGAAGAAAAATAGTTCACTTCATCTCTATATCAACTTCTGTAGCCTTAACTGCATTTCCAAAAAGGATTGCTATCTACTCCTGCTCATTTCCAATCTGCTGGACTCACCTCACAAAGCTTAGGTTTATTCAAAGATAAATCTTTGCCATGCTTACCATTTGGTTTGCATTGCTGACTGTGATGAATGGAAGACTGCTTTTAGGACACATTATGAATCATTCGAGTGGTCTGTAATGCCTTTCAGTCTTACCAATGCTTCTGCAGTTTTTTAGCAATTCATAAATGATATTTTCTCTGACCTTTTGGATGTCTGTGTCATGATCTATCTAGATAATATACTTATCTACTCAAATAACATGTCTGAACACTACCAGCATGTTAAAGAAGTACTTAAATGTTTCCACAAGACTGGTCTTTATGCCAAAGAAGAGAAATGCGGATTCCACTCTGAGTCAGTAGAGTACTTTGTTATGGGACACTTGGAACATGAACAATTTTTATTTTCCTTTTCTTTTATTTTCTGACTTTATAGGGATTTTGTTTTCTTTTCCTTTTTATTTTGGACGATGAAGAGGCATGTGACATCTCAGTCACATGATATGTCACATGACGTGACGTCATAAGGCCTAGAATGTGATAGAAAGATCTGGAAAATGACATCAGGGCACATGTATACAACATGGTGGCCTTAAGGCGAACATGAGGAAGGAGCATGGACATAAGGGCAGGGCTAATTATTAGTAGCATGGACCATGAGGACTTTGTATATATAGGACTCTAATTAAGAAGAGACTCCTTGTCAAGTTCTCTTGTGAATTCCCCACTTGATATCTAACTAAGAGATTTACCGTTTGTGTGATCATTTGTCTCTGTGATAAGTGGTTGCCACAACATACTTAGGATACATCCTTTCTCCTTCTGGTCTCACCATGTCTAATGACAAAGTGAAAATTATTCAAGACTGACCAGAGCCCAAGAAAGTCAAAGATATTCAATCTATCTTAGGTTTTGTTAATTTCTATTGCTGGTTCATCTTTAACTATTCAGATATTGTCATTCTATTAACATGCCTCACCTGGAAGGACATTCCCTGGAAGTTTAACTCCTCCTGTTATAATGCTTTCAACTCTCTTAAGAAGATATTTACCTCTGCTTCTATTCTTACTCATTGGATTTCCAATGTTCAACTCATCATGGAAACCAATGCTTCAGACTATGCTCTCACTGTAATCCTTTCCATTGTTAATAAAGAAAATGAAGTTCATCTGATTACCTTTCACTCTCACACTTTTACTGTAGCAGAGTTGAACTATAACACATATAACAAGGAATTGCTTGCCATTTTTGAAGCTTTCAAAATTTGGTGATACTACTCAGAAGGTCCAGCCTATTCCATTGACATTGTTATGGATCATAAAAACCTTGAGTATTTTTCTACTACCAAGGTATTGACTCAGAGGTAAGTACAGTAGTTTGAATACCTTTTTTAGTTCAATCTTGTCATCGGATTCTGTCCTAGTCATCTTGGCATCAAACTGGATGCTCTCACTAGACGGTGGAATATCTATTCTAAAGGGGAAAATACTAGCTATGCCATAGTCAACTCTCACAACTTCAAACCAATCTTTACTCAAAAACAACTTGCAGTCTCTGTACAAGCTACTGTTCTACTTTTTTCTTTTCTTTATGCAGCTACAGTTGTTGATTTGGACACCCTACACCAAAACATCCTTTCAGCTCTCCCTAGTGACCTAATTGCTACAAAATACATCTTTGCAGGTGGCTAATGGGCTAAGGACCCAAATAGTCTTCTTCTTCTTAATAACAGAATCTATATACTATCTGCTGGTAATCTCTACACACATGTTCTCCAGTATAATCATGATCATATTCTTGCTAGACATTATGGTCAAAATAAAACACTAGAACTAGTTCACTATGGATATTCCTAGTCCAACCTCTGTACTAATGTACAATAATTCTGCAAGTCCTGTGTTACTTGTATGCAATCCAAGCCATAATATCACAAGCTCTATGGATCTCTCAAACAACTTCCTATCCCCAAACAATCATGGAATTCCATTTCTATGAACTTCATTGAGAAACTCCTGTCATCCTCCGGATTTGACACTATCTTGGTCATAGTCAACTAGCTTACCAAGTAGGTGATTTTTATTCCTGCCCATGACACCATTACATCTGTGGACTTAGCATGTCTGTTCATCCTTTATGTATTCTCCAAACATAGTGTTTCTTCCCATATTACCTCTGACAGTTTGTATTGAACCTTATACCATTCTTTAGGCACTACTCTGGATATGCAACTTTACTTTACTTCAGATTACCATCCTAAAGATAATAGACAAACTGAAAACATGAATCAGACCCTTGAGCAATACCTCTATGTATATTGTAATTATCAGCAAGACAACTGGTCCAAACTCCTACCTCTTACAGAGTTTACTTACAACAATGCTCTGAGTGTTACTACCAGTGTCTCTCCATTCTTTACTAATAAGGAATGTCATCCAAACATCACTGTTCACCCTAAATATGATATTGCTTCCTTCTGAGCCTATGACTTTTCTGTAGATCTTGATGAGTTACAGAGTATCCTCAAAGCTAAAATCTCTATAGCCTAACAGTATTATCAAAAATCTGCTGATATGCAACATTCCTCTGCCCCTGATTTCAAAGTAGGTGACAAAGTTTTTGTTAAGGCTCAGTTTTTCCAAACCACTCAGCCTTCAAAAAAGCTTTCTGAAAAATATCTTGGACCCTACAAAATTATCTCCCAGCCTGGTACATTATTGTTCATCTTCTATCTCCCATAGTCTATGTGCTCTATTTATTTAGTTTTTCATGTGTCTATGCTCAAATCTGCCATGTCCAACTCTTTCACTAAGAGAATACAACTGGCTTCCGCTCCAGTAATAATCAACAGAGAATCCAAATATGAAATTTGTCAGATAGTTAACTTCAAAATTGATTGCTAATAGACATTCAATCTCCTGTATAAGGTAATATGGCTAGAGTATGAAGACACTAAAAATAAATCTGAGTAGATTCTCACATTGGAACTCACTTATATCACTGACTTAGTATCCGATTTCCATATTGCATATCCTACCAAGCCCAGTCTACTCTCTTTGTCCTAATCATACTATTGTACTTGCCCTCTATCTCCATGCACTTTCTGACAGTGATTCTTTATTATTTTCTTAGTATATTTAATCCATCTATTTCTATTTAGCTCTAGCTTCCATACACTTCTTATAAGGTTTTCTTTTCAAACTTTCAGACTTTATTTTTATTTCAACCTCTCAATTTTCTTACTCACACTATTAGATACAACAAAAAGCAAATTAAAAATTAAAAAAACAACAAATCAAAACTATTATACTAACAGGAGGCAGACAATAAAGTCCTCTCTTCCTAATTTTCTCTAGGGCCATTCTTAGACCTCTCTTTCTTATTTCCATCTTCATCATCCTCACTCTTCTCCCTATCACTCTACAAACCCTCTTTCAAACCCTATCTCTATTTGACTGCAACCTCAATTCTCTTTAACTAGGCTATATTCCTCTTCTAGCTCTCTACCAAGTTCCAGAGAGACTTCTCTATGCTTCGGTATTCTTTCATAAGGTCCTGGAGTGCCATTTCAATGACATTTAGAACCCCATTATAAGTGGGAATCATAGTTGGGGTGTTAGTGTTAGTGTGTGAGACATACCGCTACTTGATAGTGATGCATTCAGCATAAGCAAGGGAACAACTATGAAGGAATCATTATTAGAGAGGAGAAATAAAGAAGAAACTTGTTTACTCACCTTGAATTATATACTAGGCAATTTTGCCCAGCATGCACACACCTCTCACAGAGGTTATTACTCCCTATCTTAATCCCAACATCACTGTAGTACTTTCCTGGTTTCTTCCCTTTAGCTTTCTTGGAAGACTATCACTCCTTCTTATTTCCTAAGGAAACCTCCTTGTGTTTATATCCCACAGTCTGAAATTCTTCAGTATTTTCCAGTAGTATAGCATCTTCTACTAGTACCTCATTCTGGAGTTGCTAGAGATACTCCATTCATTTTTTCTTTTTCTCTTCTCAGTCTCCTCCTTTATTTTGACCTCTGCCTTTTTTCTTGCTTTCTGAGCCACATACTCAACACAATAGGCCTCCACTACTTCTTCCAAATGAGCTAAGAGACACTGTTCCTTCTCATGCTTTCACTGTATTTCACAACACTACTCTTCAAGCATCTCAGTATCATTTTGGAAGATGTCAGAGGAAATGGGGGAAGACATGGTAATACAGAAGAAAAGACAAAAACTTTTCTTTTTGGTTTATGTATTGTTGACCTAGATACCATCATGGAATTCTTCAGATAAATTCAATAGGACTTCAAATGCTCAGTCCTAAAAGGGAAATACTGTCATATGCCAAATCTACCTGACTGGAAAATATATTCCCACAGTGATACTATTTTTGCAACATTTAATCAGTGTTTCAACACTGAAACTTCTGTTCAGGGCAATAGGGGCTATATCATTGAAACCATAAGCATCTTCTATAGTCAGTACTTGTATATAAGACTAGTAGTTACATTGTAATTTGCTAGTCTGATAATCAACAAAGATAATTCTTATTGAACTCAATCTCTAGTATTTAACAGTGACATACCCATCAGTACTCACTTTCATCTTGGACTTATTTCTCTTATCTGAAGTTGTGACCATATAGCAGACAGACAACATAGCATATAAGCTGAAGCCAAGATCATTCTGCAAGTCCACCTTGCAGACTTTCAGCCCCAGTGTAAACCACACCTGACACTCAAGGAAATAAGATACTTTAACAAATTAAATCTTATCTAGGGTTATAACAATATACAAATCAAAAAAGTGTTGTGGCAACCACTAGTCAAAGGACCAATAATAACATAAGCAATAGATCTCAAGATAGATATCAAGTAAGGATCACAAGAGAACTTGACAAGAAGTCTCCACTGTATTCCTATACTATTTATACAAAGCTCTCATGGTCCATGCTGATGATAAATAGCCCTACTCTAATGTCCATGCTTCCACTATGTGTCAACTTTATATCTTTTATAAGGATATTATACTATATATATGTCTTAATGTTATTTTTTTAGCCACTTCTAGCCAACTTTTACCAAGTCTAGGTCTATGACCTCATATCATGTGATATGTCATATGATTACAGTCATATACCTCTTCATTGTCAAAGAAAATAAAAATAAAAATAAATATTAAATTAAGAAAAATGTTAGTGTCTAAGTGTACTATAACAAGAAGACAATGAATAGAAAGTAGCATTCTTGACAAATAAAGGACTATTTGAACCCAAAGTGATATATTTTTGATTATGTAATTTGCTGGGAACATTTCAAAAAATGATGAACAGTATATTTTGAGAGCTACTACATGAAGAAGTACTAGCAAATTACATGAACAACTTTGTAATACCTACCAAAACAAAAAGAAACTGGAAGAAAGGACAATACATTTCTTAAAGATGGCAGAGAAACATAATTCCTGCTTTAAATGGTCAAAACATAATTTTAATGCCAAGGAAATATCCATCTTGGGGTAGTAGTTGGAAAAGAAGAAGTTTAAATAGAAAACAATAAAATCAAGGTGATCAAGAAATAGAAAATTCCTACAAAAATAAAAGAAGTAGAAAGTTTCTTAGAATTTGCAAATTTTTACTAATTTTTTATTAAGAACTTTAGTTATATGGTGAAACCTCTTAACAAACTTAAAGAGAAGAAAGAATGGAAATGGAAAGAAGAATATTAGAAGGCATTTGAAAGACTTTTTAAAAAAATCACAAGCCAACCAGTACTTGCTCTTCTAAAAAGAGAAGAAAAATTCAAAGTAGAAACAGATGCTTCAGAACATGCAATTGGAGGAGTATTATTCCAGAAACAAGAAGAAAAGTAGAAACCTATTACTTTCTTATTAAGGACAATGCAACTGGTTGAAAGAAATTATGAGATCTATAACAAAGAATTACTTGTAATAATGGAAGTCTTGAAAAAAATAGAGGCAATATCTACTATCACAAATAAGATACTCACTGGTTATGATACTGGGGCTGAATAGTGTTTCAGAGGCTCAGTATAAGGATATAATGATTGACAGATGATGAAAAGTATCAACAGGAATAATTGACGTTGTTAAGTCTGAGGTCTAGCTCTTAGACACAAAGGTATATATACAAAAGAGTGATGGTCCGTACGCAAGCTGTTGCCATCACATAATCAAAACTCATACCTGATGGGAGCTGTCAGCTGTCATAGCAGCTGTCAGGCTAATTTTAGAAGGTAACTAATTATGTCACTACATTGATATGCTTGTATC
>Ga0157364_1001289_pt1 | contig 20915 bp, 12 predicted proteins | sample AttsexASBM2_FD_111476 | JGI IMG/M metagenome (GOLD analysis project Ga0157364, IMG submission 111476) | Fungus gardens microbial communities from leaf cutter ant in Ribeirão Preto, State of São Paulo, Brazil - Atta sexdens ASBM2 | ecosystem: Host-associated > Fungi > Mycelium > Unclassified ...
CGCGTGAAATTAGCGAAATTATGGAGCATGATGGACGTGTTCGTACAATAAGCGGCGTAGTAATGAATAAAAAGACGAATAAATTCGGAAAATGTTTTAATCCAATTAGAGTTAAGTTAATAGCGCGTTTTATCGCGAGGCGCTCTCGTGGAGATAAACTCAGGCGCCACACGAATATGTAAAATTATAAGAATTATTCGTCCGTATATTACGTTTAGGCGACTTCTCGCTGTAACGCGATTTGGGTATTAGCGGAATAACCGGCACAGTGGGGTGCTTAAGCGGCACAAATATACAATGCCCGTCGACCGGCTCCAGTGTGCACTTAGTAAAATGAGGATTAATAATTTCCACAGTTCACACAGCGAATTCCATCGTTCTTGCGTTGGTGTGACGGTGTCTCATGAAAAAATTTATCGCAGAAAACGCCGGCGATAAGTGTCAATTTAATCGGTATCAGCTACATTTTATCAGAAAGTAAGATTTAAATACATATAATCATTATGTTTCATTATTCACGGTATCTATAGCTCGACCTATAGTCATTTGCAAAAAGCGATTCGAGGTGAAATGAGAGTTATTATTATTATGCTGCGGTGATTTCTATAAATACGCCGAGCAAATAAACCTTTGAGAAATTTATTAAGCATCGTTCTAGTAAATTAGTTATACCAAATTCATCACCGGAAGCTCTATCAAGTTTCGCGGATTCGCGAGCACTAAATAAACTAGATGATGTTCCAATATAATTTCCAGCTGACGTTACGCGAGATGTAATCGATTATCCGTTGAAGAGCAATTATCAAAGTGCAAACGATCAACTTCTCATTCACTTCTCATAAAAAAAAAGAAGATAAAAAGGAAGATTTGATGAGATTGGACAGTATATATATATATATCAGATGTCGTGTAGGTACGAATCGAAAGTTTTTCGCTGTGGATTAAAGAGTGTTGCACGTTGCCACCTCCGGAAAACAGCGGGTCGGGGGAGAAAACGGTACGGTCGAATTCAATAAATCTCGCTCGTCGATAGCTTCGATAAATGGTTTTGATACGGAACACGGCTCCATCTGTAATCTGCTAGAACGTACCTGGTTTTTACGGCTTATGACATAAATGTCGTTAGGTCTCTTCAAGCACAAAATAGAATATAGGACAGTATGACACAAATTTTTCCTAACGATCGAGTATGAGAAATTTCTCTTTTTTTTTTCTTTTTTTTTTTATTCCCTCCGCGAAAATCTTTTTTCGCAAACGAATGGAATTCGTGTGTCGCTTCTTTTGTGCTAGCTTATAGTATTGAGTTACTGAGTAAATTGATAAAAGTATTTTTGAATCCTGTGGTTTTCGTTCATTCAATAACTCATACATCTTTTTTGGGAAATGTAAGCATATAATAATAAGAAAAGATTTTTAGCTTACAATATTTTAACTTATGACAGCTTATGAAATATTCGTGGCACGTAAAATATTAAGAAATTGCGGAATATACTATTTCCCTGTACTTGTATTGGAATGTATTCCAAACTAACTGCAGATTAAAAAAATAAAGTTGATATACAGCCAGTCGATGGACGGCTGACATTCCTAGTCACTGTTGCATTGTTGACAAACGTAATGAAAAATGGCGATCTTTGCTGAACGTGCCGCTGCAATATCTCTTTGATATTTGAGTGCAACATTAGAATATACGATCTCGTAAAATACGTAAAAAAAAAAGTGAATGCACTAGCGTTTCATGTTTGCATATCGTTCCATTTATCGCGTCTATTTCCGGCGTTACGAGTTGTTATTACAAGTAGTCGCATTATTGTATTAATTTTCTCAATAGAGCAATAATCGCCGCGATATTATATTGCATCAGCATTTTTCATAATTTCATTCTACGTCATAGTCGAACCATCGGTCCATATTGAGAGGCACGATATAGAACATAATGTAAAACACAACAGGAGTAACGTGGGAAACTTGATAGAGAAATTTTCCGCTATTATGCGAGAGCTTTGCGGGCGAATGCAATATCAGGCGAAGTACTTAATGGATCTTTGGTGCGAAAGAACTAGGCTAAGGGATGCTTTTCCCCTCGAAGATGTCTAAAGGGAACGGACGCTGACGTTGGGAAGTGATGGTGTTAACGCGGCAGCTAAACGCGAAAATACAAATAGCCTTCTCGTGCTACACGAATGTTACTCTTAACTGGAGCGGAACAAGATAATGGACAAAGTGTTAATTTGTATGTTTGAAAGGACGGATCGGTTCGTGGTTATGAGTGTACTCGATTGACTATGATTGATAATAAATTTGAGTGACGATTGTCCAAATGATTTTGACACAGAGACAAAATGGGAGGGAGGGAGTATGATTTCCAATTCAATTATCGGGGGATTCCTCATTCAACGAGTCATATATGTGCGTAATTGCGCTAGTTATACGTTATATTTTAAACAGGTTGAGCGACACTCGTTTATCAGGTTTCCGAGAGAAACATAATTAATCTCGTCGCTATGAATAGTCATTAACGTCAGAGTGATTAGATTGTTAAATGTCACTTTTATCAAACAATCTTTATGAAATGATAAAAAAAAAGAGAAGGAACGAGGAAAAAAAATCAATCGAATACAATGTTGGAAAAAATCTGCGCAAGCGATTTATGGCTCAAGATATCTAGTAGCTTCCACTCATCCTGTCGTATATTGTTTATTTTGTCGTTTTTGACCATATTTCGTAGTGACGGGTTTCGAGCGTGAACGTTTGCGAGCCCGGTTGAATTTTATGCAATTCCGGTGATATCGCTTTTACGGCGGCACAAATTTACTTAAAATTCGGGACAGAGCCCGCATTAAGTGCGGGTAAACCGCATTGTGGCCGAGCCACGCAAGCTGCAGGAATGACAGCGCTTCGTCGCTGCCATCTATTGCGGTCGGAAAATATTAACAAAAAGAGTGACAGGGAACGTTTTCGGTGCTCAAACTCAAAAATATGAACAACAAATATTCAGTAAAACAAAAGCATTTTGTACCGCTTCTCTTTCCTGTTTTCTCGTACGTGCATATTTCTTTTTTTTTCTTTTTTTTCTTTTTTTTTTTTAGTGAAAGCGGATTATTTTTTTCGTTACAATATCAATAACAATCTTGTTTAAAATTACAAACAGGCATCTTTTTTTCAATAACAGTTACTAACAACAGTCATTGTAAATAATTTTACACACTTGAAAGAATTTCTTCTATAAGCCTTTGCTTCATCTTCGTACATTAAAGAGACTCTAAAGTATTAGAAATGTCTATTTTATGTAATTTGAATAGTTCTGAGATAACATTCCAAGTTGTATTCGCTCTTCGGTGTTGGTGGAGTAGACATTATTGTGAATGATGCATAAAGATCTCTGCAATGTATTCCGCCTCGAGATATATAATTTCTAATTCAGTATTCGGCACTTGGAAATTTAGTTAAAATCATTCTATCGCGAGTTATACATATATTTTCTCTAATATTTTAACTTTCGTTCTCTTTTTATAAGCACTCGCGAGAATTCTCGTGATTGTGATAATTTGATCTCTCAAAAACTGCGTATCGAGAGAACGCTTAATATTTTAAATTATGTGTAAAAAATGTAAAACAAACACCGATGAGATAATTCATGTACCGATAAAATAAATAAATACGATAGGCTGAATAAATGCGAGCTAAAAAAAATTATTAAATTGTGCCATTTAACAAGGGATTGCAATTCTTAGATTATAAATTTATCGTTTAACTCATATTTCTATATATTATTCAATTGATTTTCTTCAGAGCGCCTGCTATTTTCGTTGACGTTGCTAAAATATTCAACATACGATATATTCGATGAGATCTACGATAAAAACGATAATGTATATTTATATATACTTATGTATACTTATATAAGTATTTTATTAGTATTATTAGTATCATTTAGTTATACATTTATATATGTTTGATTGTGATATAATATCATCATATCGCAATATGTTGTCTGCAAACGAGGAGTAGTTTTTTTAAAATACGTTCTAAAATTTTTAGAAAACAAGAAAGAAAACTACACATTTTACAGAAAATAATAACATGCCAATCAATAGGGAATGTGAAATGTTAAACAATACTAAACAATTGCTAAAAATATGCATTTTATTTATCTTTAGAATGTCAAAGGACATTCTAAAGACACATAATGCATTTTGAATGTCTTGATTTCTTCACATATACATATAAATTAACGATGAAAAAAATGTTTTCTGAACATTTCAGAGATATAATATAAATTTTTCAATACTGAACACTACAATACCATCTCTAACTGAAAAAATAAAATTTTGGACAAAATATAGTTTTGAAAGTCTGCTCCTCAAATATTATAGAATAAGAAAAGTTCACATTCTTTGCTATCAAATTTTTGTTTTCGTGTAAGAAAACGATATCATTATTCCTAAATGTGAACAAGGTCCTTGAGCGATTATCCACGTCTTACCGTGCGCAATATCCTAAATGGACGATATCCCTCATCCCTCGATATCATCCCTCGTATTTTCTTTATGTTACAGCGTCTGCAACGAGATTGAGGCACTCGAGGCACCTGGACGAGAGATCGCAGTTCCCGGGTGAGGGTAAATTATCGGTGAGTGCTTCTCAATTCGTTCTTGATTCGATTTCTCGTCCCCTCCTATCGCCGCCGCGCTATTTACACTCCTTTCCTTCTGTCTCAGACACCGAGCCCGATTTCTTTTACCATCCAAGATCCCAGGGATGATCCAACCAGATCCCCGTATAAATCACCTTTTCAGCAAGTTGGATAATGGATTTGTCCTTTTCTTCATCGCCTATCTGCCGAACAGTTTAAATATTTACCGCGTGCGCACATCTGCAATCGTCTTTATGTAACATCAACAAGCTGAATTCATTGTCATTCTGTTGGACATGTATGGAGTATGCAAAAGATCGCGAGATAGCGGATTGAAAATATATCTTGCTTTCATGACATCATCTTAATTATTCCTAGAGTTTTACTTTTGTAATTAAATAAAATAGAAGACTCATTTTTAGAAAGTTCTAAACTTTAAAGGATATTCAAGTCAATATCGCGCATTTCTCACCAATGCGACATACTATTCAAAATGTATGTAATAATATTTAGTATTAATACTTGCACAGAAAAATCAATATCATTAATGATTTTTATTTAGACTCTTCTTTTATCAACTGTTGATCACATTTGCAAATGAAATCTTGTAATGTTTGACATAGAACTCACCTCAATGATCAATGATTTCCTACCATCGAGTTGGGACAAACACGCGGACGTTGTTTAATCTTTGAAGTATATCAAATGTAAATATAAAATATATCATACATGTTACCAGAATCAAAATTTACTTAGCGAACTTTTCCATAGAAAGAAGTGTTTGATTAGGCAGTTTGCGCCAAACTGAAAGAGACTTTTTCTTTGTTGTTTTACATGAAGCGTTTTAAAATTTAGATGCTTAATTAGATACTAAAATTAGATTTATAATATATGTAATAGTTTATGATGCAATATTTTTGTATTTTGCTAATTGATATTATAGTTCTTAAATGCTTATATCAACTTGATTGATCTAACTTTTTATTTAGATTCAGAACTTGATTATAATATTGGTTGTTCTTCAAATTAATTTAATTATATTTTTTCTTATATTATAAAAAGAAGCAATATTCTGAATAATGAATTTCTTTTATTCTGATTTTATTTGAAACTTTTAAATACAAATGAAATTAGATAGTATCTTAAATTCATAATATCAAATTACACTGAATTTGAGTTATTTTTAGTCATATATGTAGGTCGCCACTATTTCTCTCTAAAATTCTACATTAATTGATTAAAACAATTTCCTGAATTAAACAATTTAATTTAGGAAAGTGTATTCAATTTGATTCAAATTTTATTTATTATTTATTAAGAACACATGTTAATATATATATATATATATATCCATTTCCATTTGTATATATTTCCATTTAGACACAATAAAAATAATAAAATATTGTTTAACTCAAATATATATATATATATTTATTTATATGTATATATTTAACTCAAAATATTATTTAACTCAGGATTGTATTGTATTCTTTAATATCTTATGTCAATACAGTTTCATCAGGATGTGAATCAGGATGTGATTATTTGTGAAAATAACTGAGTTTCAACGACGTTTTTGCAATGTCAAAACACGAAGCATAACAGTGAACGGTCTTATATTTTCTATGTGACATCGAATTCTATGTGATACGCTCCATGTGATCTTTATACAAAAATAATTTTCGCAGAGATCACTCATCATTTGATGAATAAGTGCGAAAATGTTTATGGTGTGAGACACTTTGGTAAGCTTGGTTGGCGGCCCCTGAGACTTGCTTACGAATCGCTCGTAAATCGTTGACGTTACGCCGAAGTTCACTTGGTAAAGCGTAGGAATGCGAATTTGCGGACGAAGAGCCATAGGAGTCATTTCATGCGCGTGATTCGTTAGACAGGACTTCGACAAATGGTACAATCTGACGAGAATTGCCGTTTCGCCAAATCCGTAATTGGATGCTGAACTTGTTTGGGACCTAATCTCGTGAATTCCAGATAGACATGTCAGAGAAGTTCCCTGTGATTCAGATGTGATCTCCATGTAGTAGAGGGAACTACTTATAAACGTTCCGTATTTTAATAATTAAATTCAACTGTAATTACGAAGGGAATAAGCCATTGGATATCTGTAATTTTTTATTAACCAAGTATTTGTACTGTCAATGTTAGAGTACAGTTTCAATTATTTTTGTATTGCTAAAATGGAGACAATTATTTTAACAATTTCTAGTAATAAAATAGTTTCGCGCAAGTTACGTACAATATTTAACTTTGTATCACGATAACATTTATTTACATTTCTTTACATTAAAATGAAATTACGTGTCTATTACGTATTTTATTTATAGGGGCTTGATTAGTTACGAACTTTTAATTTTTAATGTGAGATATCTTATTAACTTACTTTAATTAAATTTTTCCTTAAGAAAAAATCAAACATCAAGTACTTAAAGAATAATAAAAGTTCCACCGCAGTGCAGTGATCTTTTTTCATGATACATGATATATACGTATAATGAAATATAATTTTCTTGTAGCTACATTAATGGAGTAAGGTTTATTACTCGACTCCTTTATAGAATTTCATTGCTTTTACTTTACTTTCAAACTTACATTGCGAAACCAGAGATGGTCGTGGCGAAGCTTGTCAGTGTTTTACATATTGAACAAGAACGTCGCACGTCACAAGCAGTTCGCATCACACGAAAGCTTTCTTGTTTTCAATATTAAATTAACAGTTGAGTATATATCTGGCGACTTTGTTTATACCGTTAGTTTAAATTCGGCACAAAGTCCCTTAAGGGAGAGAAGCTGCCGCTTGTTCGTATATAAGTATACATACATAAAGATGTCAGTTTTCTCTCTTGATTTACGACACACCTGCACCGCTGTGGATTCACTCAAGTATCATATTCACGCTGACATTAAATGGAACATTGCTAACTAACACGATCGTGTATTTGTCTTATCACACTAACAAAGTAATGTTAACGATGATGGTGTTTGTGATGACCTGTAGCTCTAGTTTCTATTTAAGAGCTTTTCTTCTACTACGGACATACTTACGACGATGGTAGTAATTATAAAATATTTACTACTTGAAGAATCTGGGAAACTTGGAATACTCTAGGAATCTTTTCTTTATCTTGATAAATCAGGAAACTCTCCGAGAATTTTATTGGGACTCGGAGAACATTTGTTGAAATTTTTTTTTGAAGATCTTATTCATTTGTTTGCAAATGTTATATTTTTAATATCGAAATGCTGTAAATCTTGTTTCATTTAAAAAGAAGTTCTCTTAAATATTGACATTTTCTTTATAACAGATACTAAATTTTTTGTCTGTTGCAAATAAAAAAATAAAAGTTTTATGCAACGTAAAATATCTATTTTATGAAACTAGTTACTTTGAATCTGTGTCTAAAGACATTCTGATTTTGTCTTTCTTGAATAAAAGCTTGAATAAAAGTGTCCAAAAAATCAGGGAATTCTCACGGATTTTTTTTTTAAGATCTAGCAAATGTCCTGAATTGGATTTTAATTGATGAAACTTTCTTTTGGAATCGGCCATATAATAAGTCGGATATAATATAATGGGATTAAAACATGGTTAACTTGTTTATCATTAATGAGACTGGAAAGTACAAGAGTGAATGCCGGCGTTATACCGGAGTAACGCATGACGTCGGCAAAGTGTTGCGCGAAATTCTAAGCATCTAAGGGATGCCGAGACGTCGTGTTCCACCCGTGCGAGCAAACACTGCGAGCATACGCGGATTATATTTCTTACCAAATGTTGTTTACCTAAGAATGTCGTTATCCTCCGTGGGACAGAAAATAGTAATGAATATTAATGTCACGACCATTTGATTACATTGAAGATAACGTAAGCGCGCCCAGGGAAAGCGAGAATACTTAGCATTATTACGCGTGTTTTAACATGAAGTTGGAGAGAATTGAAAAATTACGACGTATTATCATCTGCGAAATTAATTTCTTGCTTTGCAAATTTTTTACATCGTTATCGGTTATTATCGTGATACACATTCTTTCTCTCTCTCTCTCTCTCTCTCTCTCTCTCTCTCTCTCTTTCACTCACTCTCACTCTATAAAAGTTAAACGCCACATCGGTCGATTGTATCTATTACGAACATTAAACACAACCGGATCGATCCTAATCGTGATGAAATGGTAACGCAACGTATGAAGGCGGTTGCGAATAATAATTTATGAGAATATGACTTTACCGAGACGCAACAGACCGAGTAACTTGTGCAAAGTTACGCGGGACTTACGCTAACCTTGCCATATATTCTAGATTGTCGACGTGAACGGCGATTATTACGAAGCATCTAAGTACAGTGCTCCGTTTTTACCACACCCCTTGCCTCTCTCTCTTTCACTCGGTGTTTCTATCTCGCCCTTCTTTAGGTTGTGTTGGATCTTTTATGAGGAAATGCGACATAATAGACCGCCAGAGTACGCGCCGTGATTAATGGCGCTCGGTTTATGAAGAGCGCTTTGATTTACCGAACGCCTTGTTCTCCAAAGTCTTTCCTCTCCGCGTCCCACCCTGCGGGATGTCAAGTTTACCGATTAATTCCCCGGACATCTTTCGAAGGGGTGCTCTGTGCCAAGTAACATCCGCGCTAATAGCTGTCCGTTTCTCTTACGCTTTCAGCTCGATGAAAATCACAATCACAAGCCGGTATTCTCCAATTGCTCAAATTACGCGCCAGTGTTGAAGGAGGAGCAACCGCGTAGTACGAAGGTGATTCAGGTGCACGCTGACGATAGAGATCCACCAGAGGATGGAGGTATTGTATAACAACGCGACATCATCGCATGTATATCACGTATCAAACATAAAACGTGGTGGTAAAAGATTGTAAAAAAAACAAACCTTATATGCACCAACTATTTTTATTCAAAGACTTTCAAAGTTTCACGACTCTGAATCAAAATATGGAGAACAAACACGTGATTTGTGTTCGAGCTTATTTGTAAGAAAGTATCACGTGCTTAATATATTTTTCATTTATCAGTTTTGGCGAATTTACACGTAACTTGGTGCAAAAACAAGGTTAAAAATATATATGTCGGGCGAACAGAAATATCTTATTAGCTGTGTGTAATAGAAGAGATACATATTATTTTTTTTCTCATACTAACCAATCGTGATGGATGAAAGTAGAACATGTTACAAATGATTAGATTTGCGATGTATACAGAAAAATATACAGAAAAACAATTTTGAATATATAAAACTTTCGAATTTATTCCACTCGAAATCGAAAAAATTTTAGATCTTAAAATTGTTGAATATTCTAAAACATGTTTAACTTAAAAGTAAGATTATTGTCTGTATATAAAATATTGTATTGTAAAAGAGAAAACATATTTCAAATATTTTTAATACATTCATATCTAAATATTTCTAAGAAAATTTTCTGAAAAAATATCATCCCTAGATATTCGAAACTCTTCCAATAATTTCAAGACATTTAAAACTTCCAAGATGTTTAAAACTTTGAAAAATTTGATCTCGAATATTTTACGGAAATATTCGAGTTTTTATGATTAATTTATGAAAGTTTTCGAAGGAAAAATTCCAATTTCCATCACTATACATTAGTTAGATTAGATTCGTAATCATCTGATCTCGCATTTTCAGGTACCGTTACTTATAGCTTTCTGATCGCTCCTGGTGATAGAATAAAATTCGAAATCGACAATAAGACAGGCCTCATTACGACGACTCAGATACTCGACAGAGACGAACCCGCCAGAGAAAAGGAAGCGTATCTCACAATACTTGCGACTGATAATGGAAGACCACAACTGGATGCCATTTGCGCATTAAAAGTCATCATCGAAGACGAAAATGATAATAAACCCGCTTTCGACAAAGCGGTACGTTGCTAATTATCTAAGTTACTAACTCATTACTAACTCTCTTACGACTCGTATCTGCAAATATGAATCTGGGTGCATGTGGTGCAAATAAGCGTCTACATTATGCAAATACGTCGTAATTACTTATGTACTGAAAAAATAAAAAAACGGTATAGAATTTTTTTTTATGATATAATATATTTTTACAAGTTGATAATGTATTGTTTATATGAAAGAAGCCTTATTTTTTATGAGCGAATAAATAAAAAATATAAAATAAATTCTTTTCATACGAGATTTTCTTTTAATAAAAATGAATGTTAATAAAAAACGAGAAGTAAAATAAGGATTAATTTCTTTAAAATATTTTTTAAATTGATTTTTAATTAATAAAGATAATTTTTGAGTAAAATAAATATAATTATATATATATATATAATTCATACACTCTAAAAATATTAGTAAGAAATTTTGGAACGTAAACAATTTTATTTTTAAATTGAAACGGAAATGATGAATTATTTTGAAATTAAATAAGTAGTTTATGAGATATTAAAGAGGATTTCCAAACGTTTATATCACGGGATTTTCTTGTTTTTCTTCATAAGCTATACAATCACGTTTGCTACTAACAATTATTGCTTGAATTTTTTTGTTTTATTCTAATCTCAGGTCTTTCGTGGATACAGGTGGAAGGTTGGTTTCGAATACGTGATGTGAATGTTGCTCGACATGTAAATGAAAAAAACAAAAGTGTCCCAAGTTTTATTTTCTCCCTTCTTTTTATGTACAGTCTGCATATTTCATGAAACAAATTGTCATTTAAATTTTTATGTATCGGATGAATTTTTTTGTGGACATCTGAAAAAATATTTTTAGATTTGATTTGAAAATTTAAAAGTATACAAGATAAAAATTTATGTTGACATGACAGAGATTTTTTTATTGATTTATAATAACTATAACGATGAAGTTTAGTGAATTACATTTTTCGTTTATTTATTTGTTATTATTAATTAATAACAAATAATATGAATAATATGTAAAAATTTATCTATTATGTTATTTTATTATTATTGAAAGAAGAAATGCAATTAGCATGCATGTACATGTGTGTCTTTTATAAGAATGATAATTGTATGTAAACACAATTCGTACGAAAATTGCATGGAATACATCACGCTACAAGTGCATTTTAGAATTTGTGCGCATGTATTGTGCGATTGTTGCTTCTCGCTAATACATTTTGTCTTGTTATATAGTCATACACGGAAAATGTGCCGCAAGATTTACCGGTAGGTCACGAGGTTATGCGAGTTTCCGCTACCGATATTGACGACGGCAACAATTCCGTCGTACGGTACAGTCTGTCAGCTGAGAGACCGGATGATGCTGCATACTTTCGAATCGACCGCGAGTTCGGTGTCATATTCCTCAACAAAACTATAGACGTAAGTAAAGATGTGTGTGTGTGTGTGTGTGTGTGTGTGTGTGTGTATAGAATGATAATTAAGAGGATAATGCAGACTTCATTTTACAATGTCACTTGGAAACTAGAACTTGTAACTTTTATTTGATAAAAAAATAATTAGAGATTAAAATGAGTATATAAAAGTTAATAACACAAACCATATAATATGAACGCAAATCATATAATATGAAAATTAAAACATAATATATTGTACTTTGTAAATTAAAATTTAACCAATGTAAATTATATATTTGATATTATAATATATTTTGATTTTCATATTATATGATTTGCATTATTGACTCTTGTCTATGTCCTTTCTAATCTTTAATTATTTTTTTTTTACATTAAAATTCCTTTATTCTAATTTAATTTTATTTAATAATTTAAGACGATTGTTTTATTAATTCAAATTTTTTTATTGTCAAACTTTATTACGTAAATATATATTCGGAAATGCAACTTTTAGTTATATATGTAAATAATGCTTAAAACAAAGTTATCCGTTGAATTATCAAAAGAAACTTTTGTTATCTTATTTCTCGTGTTTGCTAAAAATAATATTCCTGGAAGCTTCATAAATGTATCATATTGATTTGTTTACTTTCACTAAACTTAAGCTTCTTTCATTTTATTTAATTTACGTAAATGTTCTTGCATTATATATAGTATATTATAGTTACTATGTATTTGTGCAGCGAATTCCAGGTTCTAAATTCAGTATGATAGTTACCGCTACGGATCTTGGCGAAACACCACAGAGTGATAGCACTTACTTTGACATACAAGTTGTGGAATCGCATAAGAAAGCACCCGCTTTTTTACCGAGATCATCAGAACCGATTAAAATTAAGGAGAATTTTACAAATTTCGATGCCAGCATTGTCCGTTTGCAAGCAATTTCCAACATCGATAACTCCAGTAATTGGAACAATACTCCGTCCAGTAATCTACTCTTTGAGCTTGTGACTGGCACAACGGAACAAAGTAACAAAGGGAACACTTTTAGGTACTATACGAATTGCGCCTACTATTTTTTCATTCTTATAATAATCTTATAATTATAATTATATTTTGAAATGAAATATGTTAATAATTGCAAATAAACCGTGTTTCACATAAAAATTTTATTTTGTCATTATAGATTAGAATTCAATAAAGATGTAGCAGATATTAAGTTGTCTCGACAGCTTGATTATGAAAGAAACACGCAGTATTCGTTGATAGTGAGAGTAAAAAATAATTATGAGTTAGCTGCCGAAACGGTGGTTGATATCGAAGTTCTAGATGTAAATGACAACATTCCAGTCTTCAGTGATCTCAAACAAGGAAGTGTATTAGAAAACGAACCCCTAGGAGTTCCTGTGATGCAAGTGCAAGCTATTGATGCTGATGGAACTTCCGCTAATAATCAGGTATTAAAATTGCATAAACCACACTTTGCGCTTCAAGAGTGTCTTTTATTACGATTATGCGTCAAAGTTTCATTATGTCTTGTACTTAAGGCAATATCTCGACTTTCATCCTCAAAAGGTCACCTACGAGTTGGATAACTTCAAGGACCTGTTTACTATCGACCCAATAACTGGTAATATCACAACGTTAATGACATTCGACAGAGAACAACAAGATATCTATAATGTGAAAGTAATAGCGACGGATAATTCTCCGAGTGCTTTGTTCAAAACCGGCGAGCACAATAAAGGACAACAAGCATTCACAATCAAAATCGCTGATAAGAATGACAATCCGCCTCGCTTTACCCAGAAAGTTTACACCCACAATTCGGTTTATGAAAACGTCAACATTAACGCGCCCATAACTGAAGTCACAGCCCGCGATCTTGATACGGAGAATCCTGTCACGTACAGCATCATATCAGGCAACACCGATGACAGCTTTTACATCGAGGCTACAACGGGAAAGATTCGCGTGAACAAACCACTCGATTATGAAAAAATCACCAAGTACAATCTAACTGTGAGAGCATTCGACGGTCTGTTTAACGATACGGCACAAGTTGAGATTTTTATCGAAAACGTTAATGATAATCCACCAGTTTTTGAAGATTTCGACAAAAATCCAACGATAGAAGAAGAAAAATTGGTAGAAGGTAAAGTATTGACGCAATATTTTTCGATAAGCTTGCAAAATTTTCATTTTTTAAACAAACTCTATTATTGTTCGTTTAGATTGTGTAACTACTGTGGTGGCTTATGATCCTGATATCGAAGATAGGAATGCTGATCAGCATATTGCCTATTTTATCGCCAAGGAAGAGCAACAACCTTTGATAGGAATTGACAAATATGGTTGTATGAAACTGAAGAAACCATTAGATCGTGATCCGCCGAATGGTTTTTCAACGTGGACTGTAAGTTATTAATCATACATTTATCAACTCAATATCTTGAGAAATTAATTTCGTTTCTCTTGTTTTTTCATGGTTTTTAACAGGTAATTGTAATGGCGAGAGATGAGGATGGTTCATCTATGGCTTTTCGAGAGTCGGTAGTGGTTAATATTACTCTCACGGATATAAATGACAATGCACCGTTTCTCGATATGCCTTATCCAGTTATTTGGGATGAAAATAAACCACCCGGCAAGATAACCGAGTTGAAGGCACGAGATTACGACTCTGACGATAATGGTCCGCCATTTGATTTCAGAATCGATGACACTGCGGACAATGAAATTAGATCTAAATTTGACATACGCGATAATAATTTATATGCACGAGCTGTATTTGATCGAGAGATGCAGAAGAGTTACGACATTCCGATTGCAATTACGGACAGTGGTTCGCCGCCTATGACAGGTACCTCGACGCTCACTGTGATCATAGGCGATGAGAATGACAATCCTATGCGCGAGGGTTCAAGTTCTATATTCGTTTATAATTATAAGGGAGAAGCTCCTGACACAGAAATCGGACGCGTTTACGTTAACGATCCGGATGATTGGGATCTACCAGATAAAACTTTCAAGTGGGTTTCTCTTCACGATGGTTTCCATCTTAATACCAGTACCGGCATGATTACATTACTATCGGGTACATCAAACGATACCTTTGTATTAAAATTTGTCGTCACTGAACAAAGTAAACTTATTCCTTGGCATCAAGTTCAAGCTTATGTGAACGTTACTGTTAAGGAACTTCCCGAAGAAGCTGTTCACAGATCTGGTTCTATACGATTTTATGGAATAACAGCGGAGCAATTTGTAGAACCTGACGAATCTGGTGTCAGTAAAAAGGATATATTCCAAGAGAAATTGGCAACTATGCTGAATACATCGGTTGAAAATGTCGACGTGTTCACCGTACTTCATTCGCCTCATCACAATAATAAAAGTTTGCTGGACATTCGATTTTCGGCACACGGCAGTCCATATTACGCTCCCGAGAAGTTGAACACAATTATAGCGCAACATTCTAAAGAAATTGAACGAGAGATGAAAGCGGATATCTTATTAATGAACATTGATGAATGCCTATTCGAGAAGCTTCATTGCAACGATTCCTGCCGCAATTACTTGAATACCAGTACCGTTCCATATGTCGTCTATACTAATACCAGCTCGTTTGTCGGTGTTAGGGCGATCGCAGAGCCACTGTGTACTTGTCACGTCGCGGAACCTGTCGTCTGTTTGAATGGTGGTACGCCTCTGGCAGAACGATGTGAATGTCCACCTGGTCTGGAAGGGCCGAGATGCGAACTGTTAGGTATTGGCTTTCATGGAGACGGCTGGGCTATAATGCCGCCACCTGATCAAGCTTGTGATGACTCACATTTAGGTACGTAATTGTAAGTGACGGAATCAGAAAAATGCCAATTAGCATTTGAACTCTCACGCCTATCACTTATAGTAGCAGGCTCCGACTGTTTCATTGTTCCCGTAATTATTCTGCAATTTCCTATCGATATTTAATCGACCTTAAGGTTCTGTATTCTTACAAATCGATCATGCTGACACATTTATCCTCGAATGTCATAAATAGCTCTTTGCAACAATAACATGATTTGATTTAAATAGTCAAATCAATTCGGTAACCATTAACATAATATCCAGCAATTTTTGAATTTTCTTGGATTCTGGAATTATACTGGAATTTTATGTGTTTTAGAAAATTTCTGGAAAATCTCTGAAATTTCAGGGCTGGCCTGTAATTTATCATTCTTTCATTCTAAAAAAAATCAGCGCGAAAAAAGAAAGAAATAAAAAAAATTTTGTGTTTGGGTATAAGTTTTCCCTTGCAAAGGTGCAATAAATTACCAATTGAAAATTTGGGTTTGATATCTAAAATAGAACAGAAAAATTGTTTGTGTTGACGGAATATTTGATATTATTTTTAAAGGAACAAATAATATTGTTTCAAATTTGTTAATGTTTTAATTCATTCGTATAAAATCCTCACTTGAATACAAAGTATATAATATTGCGCAAATCGATGAAACTAATTACAACTCCTGCGTAGTTACTTCAGTCATTGAATCATAACGACGATAAACAAAAAATAACACATTGAGTTTTCTTACATGCTATTTGTAAATAAAGAGAATTTTAGAGAGACGAAATGATAAAATCGCTTTGAAACATTTGTAAAAATGGGCCGTAATCGTCCTTATTTTTCCTATCAGTCAATAAATACTAAAAAAAAGCTCGAGAAGTGAAAATAAGCTACATGTGAGTAAAACCTAGTAAACGCACTTTATATGCTTCATATGGCTATTTGCTGACTGTCAAAGGGGGTAGAAAGATAATCTCGGCCTATTTTTATAAGTGTTTTAAAACGATCTTAAGAATTTGTTTTATCCAAATTCTCTTTATTTATAAATACAAGAAAAATCAACGTGTCGCTTATGACACATTTCTTGCTTATGATGTCATGATTCAATATAACTGTGATGAAGTAAGTATTTGGAAGGCCTTAAATAATGAAAATTAATCGAATAAAAAAACCAGGTAAAAAAAGGAATATCCTGGAATTATTCTTGAATTGATCTAGTCAGATTTCACTGGACTATGGTTATCATCGCACAATAAGCTATTTTCTAAAAATGTCGAAGACACACTGTGCTTTACGCTCTTGTATTCCTACACTGCATTTTACATTATTTCAATTTTTTATATCTACATTTTTATTGACTTATATATGGTTTATTATAGGATTAGAGATAACGCCACACGTGGATAATGGTCTTGTATTTTATTTTGGTCCCATGACTTACAATCCGAAACTTGGAATTCAGGATTTTATGTCTCTCGAACTTCAACAAGGCTTCGCTGTATTATATGTTGATTATGGAACGGGAACTGTAAGGCTAGATCAAAAACAAATTAAATTAACAGACGGCAAGAGCCACAGAATAGACGTTTACTGGAAGAAAACTGTAAGAATTTTCATCATACATACATCGTTTTATTTAAGCTAAATATGCAAATTATATTAATGTTTTTTTTTCTAGTCTATAGAGATGGTAGTCGATAAGTGCGGAATATCCGCTTGCATGAGTCTCACTGCGCCACAAGGCACCAATGAATTTTTGAATGTTAACAGTCCCATGCAAGTAGGTGGTGCAGTGACTAATTTAGCGCATTTAGCTTCAAATTTACGATGGGATTATAAACCGACTAACAAAGGATTTATTGGTTGTATACGTAATATGACATTTAATGGAAATGTAAGTAATGAAAAAATATAATAAGCATATATCCATAGTTATAGCAAAATACAAATAGAGAATTAAATTATATCTTTTTTATTAGACGTACAACTTAGGTATGCCATCGCTATCCAGAAATGCAGATCCTAGTTGTGATCATGGCATGACAAAGGCAATCTCGTTCGGAATTGACACGAATTTTATAGTAGCTATTTTAGTTTGCGTATTAATATTGTTAATACTGCTTGTAGCGGTAGTTGTGCATAGAAGGAAGACGGATGATCTTTATAAAGATATGGATGATATCAGAGAAAATATTATTAATTATGAGGACGAAGGAGGCGGCGAGGTTGACACAGGTTATGACTTAAATGTCTTGAGAGCCATTTATGATGCACCACCTATTGATTCAAAGATAGCTCCTGTTGGTCTACAGAGTAGGGGTATGATAATTGTAGAAAATTATAGATAGTATTAAAATTCTATCTGCGTTATGAATTAATGTACGGAAATTAAAAAGATAATTTTGTATATAGGAACCGACGAAGTTCCAGACATTTGCGGTTTCCTAGATGGTAAGAAAGAAAGTTGCGATAAAGATCCCGATACAAATCCATTCGATGATGTAAGGCATTATGCTTACGAGGGAGAAGGCAATTCAGAAGGCGATCTATCGTCATTAGCCTCCTGTTAGTACTTCTAAATCTAAAAAAATATCTTGGAATCACTTTATACAGTATTTTCTTAGTTAACTTCATGTTTTTTTTTGGTAGGCACTGATGATGGAGATCTCAAGTTTAATTATCTATCTAATTTTGGGCCAAGATTTAGAAAATTGGCAGATATGTATGGAGAAGATCCAAGTGACGAGGAAAGTGACGGAGTTGGTGAACGGGAAAGCGAAAGTTGGTGTTGAGTTTTCCTAAATGAGAACATCGTAGATATAAAATTTTAACGCAGGTAACGTAATATTCTTGAATAATTTTTAAATTACAGTTTTACAATATTACTCATAAATGATCGTTTTGTTTGTTAGAAGACGCACACAGTTTGCAGATCCGTTTCCAATTGCGTGAACGATACGTTAGAAACATAAGCTTGTGCAAGTTTATGCATTTCTATAGCCTCAGATTCCAATTAATTGGAAAAAACGAGGTTTTATTGTACTTAAATCATATGAAAATGTGATCTCATTCACCGATTACTCTAGTTTGACGGTTGAAGAGACAAAGCGTATGATCCATCCTATCAACGATATGTGTAATTAACGCGCGTAGTTTATTAGTGGATGGAATGAACTTTATAATTATTATAAGTGAACTATATGGACGCTATGTAAATTTCATTTACTCGCGAAAGTGATGCGTATCTTATACTGATCTTTGAAATGAATTTTTATGTCGTGTCGTAAAAACCTATAGCGCGCATTTATGTTATACTTTTACACTAGAAGTGATATATATGTATAAGTGGAATGAGAGAAAATAGTGTGCGTTCACTTCATGTTGCACAGATGAACATTAAAAGTTATGGATTATCGTGTTCTCGTATGTATTTCGACGAGTTGGACAATCGACATTTCCATACACAATTCTCTCTTCTTTTTCTTTTTAACTTAATTACTTAAACATATTTATGATATATTACGTTTTGACAAACTATAATAAGCAATGTTAGTTGGAAATATCAGGACAACGGCATAAACGTGTATTATGTAAATGGCTTAATACTTCGTCGAATATTCTATTCAGAGATTTTGTATTATTAGAGAATAATGTACAAAACGTCTTAGAAAAACTATTGAAATTTTTGTTAAAAGTTTCAAAATAAATATCAAAAAAAAATCCAGTGAAAGAATTATAATAATATTCATATTAAACCTCTTCCTACAATTTCTTTTATTTTAAGCCTTTTGTTTTTAATTAGAACTTTTTTTAGACAGAATGTACAACATCATGTACAAAAATCATTTCATTGATTGAAGTTATGTGTTTGAGATACAGAGTGTCCTATTGGAAATTGTTAAAACTAATCGACTGCCATTTTTAAATGCTAAAAGGAAAATAAAATGTCTTTTAATAGAAGTCATTTGGAAATTTTACATAAAGATATATATTTATGTATATAAAGATGGTTGGAAATATCTTTTTATCATTTAATAAATGTTTATCATTTAAAAAATATCAAATATTGTCACTCCTAATAGTTTTTGAAATACCAAATGCTTAATGATATATATTTTGGAAATTTAAAAAGACTTTATTTATTCCGAAAATATATGTTATTAACGTTGACATGTCTGGCATTTATGTAAATATTTATTAAATGAAAAAAATATTTCTGATCGTCTTTACTTTGTATATAAAAAAACTACCAAATGTCATCTATTAAAATAGTGATGGAATTTATTTGCAACTTTCAGCCGAGTTTAGTTTGACTCCCGTCCCTTACCTCATCAACCTGCGCAATCTAAATGTCGGTCGACATTTGCGGGTTGGTGAGGTAAGGGACAGGATTCAAATTGAAACTCGGGCGAAAGTTGCAAGTAAATTCCAGCACTGTATTAAAAGGTATGTTTAATTTTTTAATTCCTTAATGTGTATTTAAAAATGACAGCTGATTAATTTCAGCAATTTTTCATGAAATACAATTTCTTTCTTCTTTCTTTAAATTAATAAAAATTGTTATACATAAATTAGTAAAGTATTAAGCCAATTTTTTTTAAATTCATCGAGTTAAAACAAGGAAAAAAGCTATTGTCTATTTTGTTAACATTTTTTTATAATTGCGTAATAGCGACGAAATGCTATGTGACTGACTTTAGAACTCTAGGAAAACTTAAGTAACTTCGCAAAAATACGCTGACTGCCAGATTCAAGAAAACACTTGTCTATATATGCATTATTAGCTTTAAATATTACATTACAATCTAGTAGTAGAGAACTTTAATTGGATAATATCATTATAAAAAGAACACATCACGGTTTTGTAATTAATAATCCACAACGAGAATATAATTTTTGTCAATTGATAATTTGCAATCTTGAGTTTGGCAATCGTCAAGTTACAAGGTTTCTAGATTATTTTTTATACATATATTATATAAAAGAAGGTATATGTATATAAAGATATTTATATATACATATACACACACACACACACACACACACACACACACACACACACACACACACACACACACACACACACACACACACACACACACACACACACACACACACACAAA
>Ga0157364_1001290_pt1 | contig 20910 bp, 4 predicted proteins | sample AttsexASBM2_FD_111476 | JGI IMG/M metagenome (GOLD analysis project Ga0157364, IMG submission 111476) | Fungus gardens microbial communities from leaf cutter ant in Ribeirão Preto, State of São Paulo, Brazil - Atta sexdens ASBM2 | ecosystem: Host-associated > Fungi > Mycelium > Unclassified ...
ATATATAATAAAAAAAATATATATATATATATATATATATATATATATATATATATATATATGTCTAAAAGATATTTAAAAGACACTATAAAAACATTAAAAACACCTTCTAGACAGTATTGTGTGGATAAATGTAAAATTCCTTCAATAATAACTTGATCAAGTTCCATCTACGCGCTATCGACTGCAGAAGTCACCGCTAAACTGGTACCGTCAGCTGGTTACATCCGGTTGCTGGGAATACAGTTGATCGCGCGTCCATGTAACGTCCGATCGAATCCATGCACTCCGTTTTCTTTCGTGTTGGTCAATAGAGCGTCGTGTCCGCCGCAAATTGCTGCCGGAACTAAACCGAGGCAATTAGCAGTGGTCTGCGTATACGCGTTATTGAATTGGCACGCGACGACACTGCGACGCCGTTCCGATCTTCTCATTCGAGCGTGCATTTCTAAAGCTAATTAAAATTATATCGCCGCATGGCGCGAACGTCATATTAGCGTAACGGAAGTTCATTCTAAAAAATGAGGTCGACGACCGTAGACGTCCTATCGCGATGACGGCAATAACGGAAGAAATTTATTGAGATGAATGGCGGGACGCAAACAAAACCACTACGGGAATCGTTAACGCGATGTAAAAGCGCCGACCACGTTGCACTGAAATCACCACTTTCGCGCTGGAGAATTAAGGAACCTACCTAACGGTCAACGTAACGCCCGACATAATTGTCGATCAATGTAACGGTTTGCCGAGTACAATTTTCGATAGCAGAAATTACTTATGGACTACACAGAAATATATTTTGTCGAGAATTTACAGTATCTCGGGAATATACAGTGAATGCAAAAAATATTCAGTATTGGGGAAACATTCTTTTAAAAATCTTGTTTTTAAAAATAAACACTAATTAGTAATTCATGAATCATAATAAAAAATAAGATAATGTATATTTTTTTCAAAACTACTTTATTATAAAGATATACAAGATAATAATTAAAATTTATTATCTTAATAAGCGAAAATGAAAAATTGTGTTATTTAGACTCACATCAAGAAATTCAGCTTCTAGCAACAGAAACTCGCAAAGTTGCAGATGTGACAAATTGTACTTATTGTAAAAAATTGCTAATCAGTATTTATTTTCTACAAATAAGACTTTTTTCTAATTTCATCCGTACAAATACTTTTTGTACTCACTCTATTTGTATGCAGCTAAAAACAAATACCTTGATTAATTCTTTATAAAATATTTTATAGACAAGGGAATGAAGGTTATACGTGTGAAATATATCAAAATATACATTTGACGTATGAAATTTTAACTCCTTTCAAAACAAAATATGTATCTAGCCAATTGTTCTATTTTTGAATAAAATATCGAATAAAATTCAAATAAAAGAATACATCTTTCAACATGTTTTCCGCTGCTCCATTTACTATATATTTCACCAACATAGTAAAGTTCCATTTACTGGGCAAGTTCTTTTCTGTTTTTATTAACCGATCGATCGACCTTACCGGGAACTTTCGATCGTAACGGATAATGTCAACGTTGGAGTTTCGCGGTTTTGTTTGGCGATACGCTATTGCTATGGTAACTTTGCGCCTCGTTTGTGCGCGCGCATTTTCTTCACTTTTGTACACGTCGCGAATAATTCTTACAATGAACTATTACCATTACAAGAGGTGATGAGCGACATATTTCCGGTATAAACATACATATCGCCCGAATGAACGATAAGCTAATTAATTAAGCTGATGTCTAACAGTTGCAAGTATCATCGATTCGTATCAATTGGTCGAGTTTGAGCGGGGTCACAGGTAAGGGTCACATTTGAAAGCCATTTAAACGACGCATTAATTAGCGGAATTACTGCATTAACGGTAATTGGAACGGAGCGATTGCTATGCTCTCGCGAGATGTAACTATTCACGTTATTTGCGTATTACAAATATCCCTTTGCACTCTTAACGCTTAATTTAATATTCTGAATTAATAAATAACGTTTATAATAAACTTGTTCCTTTATAACAGAAAATTTAATTATTCTCACCTTATCCCATCTTATTTTTTACATCCAGTTTCATTATTATTTCAACGCTTTAACAATTTTGTTTTTGATACTTTAATTATTATGACTTTATTAATTATTAAAGAGAGACATTTTTTTCTTACAATGTTTTTGTTTGTAATAAATTGTATTCATTTATCAAATATTATGCGTGTCTCGTGCAGAAATGATAGGAAAAGTTACCTGTAAAGATATCTCATCCTGCTTTAAAACTAGACACGATGAAAATTCGTACGCAGCGGCGGTACAGAAGTGTGTTCAAGAATTCAGAGTACATCATTTTATTCCTGTTACACACTGAATGTTAAACAAGGATAAAATGACACCTGGATAGATTCAAGTGAAGTTTCTGAACGCAGCTGTGATGTAGATCTAAGGTCTACAAATTTAAAAAGTTTTTCTCTTTGGTTAAAGTTGCAGTATAAAAATCTGAAACAGAGAAGACAACAAGAGAAAGGGAAAAAGACGTGAAAAAACAACAAAAATAACAGATAAGCGAAGACAAGCAATAAGATGCCGATTGATTGTTATTACTTCCCTGTAAGTCCACCCAGTCGCACTGTTATATTACTCGCAAAAGCACTAGGCATTCACTTTAACCTGAAGATCGTAAACATTCCAATGGGGGAGCATTTAAAGCCGGAATTTTTACAGGTATTTCAGTTTATACTGTTCTCATTTTTGCAAAAGATTTATTGTAGTATCTCTTAAGATGACACGGTCAATAATATTGATCAATAATACTGACAATACTGCATCAATATTTTTACAACCTTACGTTCTTTACAACCTTACACGATCAATATTATTGACAATATTTGTCACTTTAGTTTTATGTACGTAATATTTATTGTACTGTGACATACTGTGACATAGTGAAACACTGATGCTTGAGAATCAAATTTTAATTTTATTTTATTTTAGATTAATCCGCAACACACAATACCAGTCATCGATGATAACGGTTTTATTTTATGGGAAAGGTAGGCGATGGATTTATATTCTAATCTGTAATCAAGCAATAATGCTAAGTAATTGCATTATTTCACAATTTGTGTCATTACAGTCGTGCTATTATGGCTTATTTAGTGAGCAAATACGCGAGAAATGACTCCCTTTACCCAAAAGATACGAAAGAAAGAGCAAAAGTCGATCAAATGATGTACTTCGATGGTGGCACTCTCTGGCCTAAAATATTTAATTGTTATGTATGCATTGATTTTTATTCTAAAATTTTATTAATTAATATTACAATTGAATTCGCAACATTTATTCTTAATGAAATTGATTTTTCTCATCAGTTTTTGTTCAGTTGCATTCAGTAAATTTATCTTTTTTACATCATTTAATTATTATTAAAACATATCGTCTATATTTTTGGAACATTCGAAATTATACAATATATTATAATGTTTATCCTTAATGAAATTGATTTTTCTTGTTAGTTCTTATTCAGCTGTATTCAGTAAATTTATTTTTTTTTTTTACGTCATTGAATTAAAAAATATCGTCTGTTTTTTCGGATCATTCAAAATTATACAATTCTTTTTTTATATATTATTTGTTGGCGCGAGATACAATGGATAAAATTGTCATCGTTTAGATGCCATTTTGTCGAGGTCAAGCGGATTCAGTTAATGAAGCAGATGTAGCTCAACTAGAGAAATCGTTTGAAGTGCTCAACGCTTTTCTCGACAGCAAAGAATTTGCGACCGGTGATAATCTGACCATCGCCGATTTCACTATCAGTACAACTATTTGTGTAGTACTAGTAAGTCTATATCTTCGCGAAGGATGATTTTATCGATTAGTCGTATCCAAATAAATCGAAGCCGATTTTTTAATTGCAGTGTTTTGACTTCGACATCAGCCGTTACGATAACGTTGCCGCGTACTACGAGCGTTGCAAGGAAAATCTGGAGAGATTCGGATTCGAGGAGGTGCACGCTATGGGTGTTAAAGCGTTTACCGAGATGTACCACGCGAACCTGCAAGAATCTAGTTAACGTGAATATGGATATTTGTGCACGCCTAAAGCGAAGGATCGATAGTAACTCGTTTACCTGAGATCGAGATTAGACATGGAATCTCATTATTATACCTTATAGAATTTAAAATTCACTTTTTACCTTCGCGTACCTCGGCGTTTTAACAGCTCTGTTATAATAAACCAGATAATATAAGTGCTCTCAAAGCGTTGTTGTTATTGCATACTTAGCTTACCTAGCAGATCCTTCGCCTAGAGCTTATATTCTGCAGCAATATTTATAGTTCTTTCTCTGTACATGATAAAGGAAAAAAACTACAATAAAATGTTAAAATATATGTAAAATTAAGTTTAATAAAAATATATATTTATAGAAATTAATTTATAATTAGTTTTGTAATTAAAAATTACATAGGTCTTTTATCTTCCTCAACACTTCAACTCTCATTAGTTTTATAGCCACACTTCCCGTAGATGGTATTCACGATGAAATTTATAAAGCTAACAAGAATCAATATTCATCCTGCGAACATTGAAAGAATATAATGGCAGCGTTGAGCCGCGAATTATATAAAGTCAATGGTACTGCATATCTCGCTTTGTCATCATTACACTTCATTTTCTTAATTACAGCGTGACGTCCAGTCATGCAAAGCATAAAAGTTTTCACATGCATGAAACGTATTATTCTTCTTTAGCGTGTTGGGATTAAATAGATAATAATCATTGAAACAAGATAAAAGTCTAATACGTGATGAATGTTTAAGAGTTAAGCTTTAAAGCAGAAAAAATAATATTTTATATTAATTTTAAGTCTGTTAAGAATTGAATAAATGTTATTGTGAAAACAAGCTATAGTACAGACATATTAGTGGCTATAGACAACAATAAAAGATCGAGCATTAAAAAAAGATGACGAATCGATAAATGAGGAAAAGAATAAGTCTATTCAAATCTAAGTTTTTTTCCATTACCTCTTTACACAAGCAAGAGATGAACGAATAGATCGTATTTACAGATCGCGCACGTAATATTCAAATTTTATATAGTTTACTTATATTTTTTATAAAAATAATCTCTAAATTTTTTGTCGTTAAAAAGTTGAAAATAATTATTGAAATAGAAAATAATACTACGCAAAATATGTCTCTAGATTTTTTATTTTAATTTAATTACAAAATAGAGAAATATAAAAATAGAAATCACAAATTAGATAGCTTATATTTTGATTAATTTGAAACTGACCATTTTATATATTAGATAAATAATATTTTTGAAATTATGAACCATTGAAAAAAAGAGAAGATTTTATGCGATTTAAGTTTCAAGAGTAAATATAAATAACGCAGCATTCATGTTTATATTGAAAAAATATATATTTAATGTATATAATTATTGAATTGTATTTTAATAATAATAGAATTGTATAATTAAAGAATTATAATATCGATGGTAGCTAAAAAATCATAAATAGTATGGAACACACATACGCATATACACAACAATTAAAAAAATTGTAGACACTGCTACGTTAACAGTCACTAGAAAATTTAATGGACATGGTTATGCAGGTAAATATTTTTACTTCTAACGATACATAATTAAAATGATCAGTTTTAAATTAATTAAAGTATAAACTATCTAATTTTTGAATTTTTTTTCACATTTATATTTTGTAATTAAAATAAAAAATTTAGCAATTTTTTACTTAGTATTACTTTTTACATATTATTTTTTACATATTATTTTTTATTTCAATCATCATTTTCTATTTCCCAACAATAAAATTTAATAATTATTTTTATTAATTATTCTTATTATTGTTTTAAAAATGTTGGATTATTTTTTTATTTTAACAACATAATCACAACATTATCGTAATAGCAACATAAAACGTTGTTTTTTTATTAAAATCATATCTTATCGTTTAGTACATTTGTGATGTAATCCCGGAAAAAAATATTTTATATATAATTATATAAAATTATATAAAATTATATATATCTTTATATAATTTTTTTTTATATAATTATATATAAAACATTCTTTCCCGAGATCTTATTTATTTATCATATATTTAATATATCTTTAAAGACAAAACGAGGAGAGAAAGAATTCATTTTATTAAAATTGGACGATTTAAAAAGGGTTGAGTAAATCTCAGCTTTTGGCACAACTCGTTCTTGACATTGGTCGATTGATTTAAAATTTTTGTTGTTGAAATGTAAACGGAATATCTTATGTACAAACAAGAAAATTTATAAAATATATATATATATTACGTTAAAAAAAATAATAACTTATAAAAAGTTATATTTCGTATGCATTATTGTAATATGTACTATATAAAATATAATATGCGCTGCATATAACGATGATACGTAAACTGTAAAGTATAATTTTAATATAAATATTTTTCATTATAAAATAAGTTCTTTCTTTATTTAGTTTATATCCAATTCAATTATTTTGCATTTTATATTATTTGATTACTTTGACGGTTTCAGATATTTTCGCAGACTAATCTATCTTGCATAATCGTTTATCCCCGTTGATATTGCTTGATATGAACATATATGGTTGCTTCTGTTCTATTATTATAAATAATTACGTAACAACCAATGAATAAGCAGTGACAACAATAAATCGGGAATGCATTTTACAATCAAATAGAATTCAATCCATTCTAAACTGGCAAGAAGCTGTTGCCTCATTTGTCAATATATGACAAAGCAATTTTACCTTCTCTTAATAATCAGATATTTATAATTCATTAAATGTATAAATTATATCTTCATTGGATTAATATATGTAATTATTATATTATTTGATTATTATAATTTATAGAATTATAAAAAATTGTTGTTTTATTGTACATATATGTAATAATACTTTACATATATATATATTTATATTTATATATGTATAACTAATCTTGTAATTATTATAATAGTTTCAAATTTTACATACAATATATCATTATATTTACATTATATTATGTATACATGTATATAAAATATATTTTAAACATATATATTAATTAATAGATAATTGTACGAAAACAACTTTTTCAAAAGTAAACTATAGTTTTTATTTGACTTGCAGTGGCAGATTTAAGAATACATATTTTATATTACGAGAATCATGGCCCAATTAAATCCACTTAACTTTAACTACTTAGAAGAACGATCTATACGAGGTGATTCTAGGCTTTTTCTTATAAAAAATTAGAAAAGAAATAAGCTTCTTAGAAATTTTATCTTTTTTAATTTTTTTCTTTTGCGCCCACAAAATGTAAATGTATTTTTTTAATAAAAATATATTTCTATTGCATAAATCTCAATTTTTCTTAATATATTTTACATGCAAAAAATTAACATGACAAATATTATATATAATATATATATATATATATATATTATATATTATATATATATATATATATATTATACATATATGTATATGTATAATAATTTTAATGCTGTTGATATTAATATGAGGAAAAATTTTTAACAAATGAATCTGATCTAATAAAATTAATAAGGTCGATAGGTTATCGCTTATGCGATAACCTATCGACCTTATTAATTGAATCGCTTTATGTTAGTTAGTTTTGCGAAGAATTAATTTGCTTTGTAGAAAATTTCCAAGTATAATTGTGTTAAAAGTTTAAACATGCCGAACCGCAACTAGCTAATAATTCGATAGAGCTACTTATGCGATGATGCTTCTCACGTTTTCCGGAGAAGTTGTTAGACGGTCAACCGAACAATTAAAACTATCCATTCATTTTTGATCAAGATGTGGTTCTTGAATTTAGAGCAAAATGTTAATTCAGAATTAGCTTTTTTATTACTTACATATTATATCTTATATTATATCTTAACATCTTATGCGCTGCATGTCTGCAAGGGAATACAACGTTAATTCTGTGTAGTTCTAGAAAAGAATATGCCACAATTTTACAACAATTATTTACGTAGCAATCGATTAGGTCATTTGTCGCTGACTACAGTTGGTCGCTGACGACAATCGAAATAGTCAAAACTTCTTTTGTTTTGTAAACTTACATAGAATCATATCTAACTTTTATATACTTTCCGCAAATAATTATAATAATTATTGTACATCAATGCTATATGTACACATACATATAAAAATTGTATTGTTAAAATTGTATTATTCTGTTCAAACTATAATCATATCTGATGTATCAAGAAATTACATAGAATTATTATATTATAGCAGAACGAAGATTATACAAATTTCAGTGTTACTGTATTTTATACAATTCTAAGTAATATTTTATTTTTAAAGAGAAAAGTTTGATTGAACGTTTAAAAAAAGCAAAATTTTGGCGTTTCAACCGACAATTATTCATTCGCAAAAGAGTCATGAAATATAAAACCTGTTAGTATACAATTTATAGGCGTACACAAAGGTTAAACCGTCATAGTGTATAAATGGAAAAATAAAATACAACACGCTGGAGCGCGTGCACACATAACACACACATGCGCATGCATAGAGCGTGCTCCATTCAATTACGGATTATCTGCAGTATTTTTCTTTAGCAAATATTTAGTTAGGAGGAACCCATCTTTTTAATACACAAACCGAAGTATCTAGTACTCAACTCTCAAATAAACATCATTTAGGACAAACATAAAGTTGTTTGAAATTAAATAAAGAATTAGAGGAAATGAAGAAGTAAAGGAAAAAAGGAGGGAGAGAAGAATTCTATTGTAACTTATTGTTAGAAAAGCTGATAGCTTCTATCGCTAATTTCTCAAGAGAATCATATTTGACATTAAAATTATTAATTTTCTTTTTTACTTTTACTTTCGCCTACATAGTTCTTGTTTCCAATATTAACAGTGTACTGTTAATAACGAAATACACCGTTCTCGTTCTTTACATCCGCGTGATGCGCGCAATTTATCAAATGTGTGTTGATGTAGGAAGGTGAAACATTGAGAGTCACACTACACAAATACTTGAACCAATACTTTCACTTGCTATCAAGTGGTTATCTATCGTTGGCTTCTCCAAAAAATGGAATTCCGTATAAATAAATGATTGTGAAATTTGTATAACTTTTAGAAATAGCTACTGGTACAAAGATCGGGTGATCAGAGAATAGAAATGAAACTTCCGTTAAGTGATGACTGTGTCTTTATTTCAGTCCAGTCTGATTTTGCGTTTGCACGATTCAAAAGATGTCAACGTTCTGCCCGCGGGCAATCGAGTGACCTCTCTCCTAAGAATCTATTTATTTCTCGGTCTCTTGAGACAATTTCGTTCTTTCCATTTAAAATTGACGCAATTCTCTCTTCCTATCAAATCAACTTACAGCATATGCTGTTTGTATTAAACTCGTACTTACGACGCGGTCAAGCGCGTATAATCGCATTAACAATTCGGCTATAACAAAAAATAATGTGCTATGAGGTATCGTAATTCCTAAAGCAATCTAATTATATATTATTTAAACTTCTTAGCAGATATTAATCTTCTAATCTGCCATTCGCAACACTACTCGTGTGTTTATCTTTTTTCCTCGCGCTCGAACAGCTTTCGCGTGAAATTTTATACACACACACACACACACACACACACACACACACACACACACACACAAAATATTTCTCGCGGATCACATACATGCTATCTTCTCCGAATACTTTTATTTAAAATGTCGTTTTATTTGGATTACAGCAGGGATAGTGGTCATACATTCGAAGAAGAATCGAAATAAGTGTGTTTGTATAATAGTATTTCATTATTGTTTCGTAAACTTACTGCAAACTTTGTAATACAGAAAATTCTTGTCCAACTATAATTATCTCTTCTAAAGGCTTTAACTAAATAGTTAAGTTAATGTCCTTAAAATTAAATGCTAAAAGTTTTAAAAGGAAAATTCCTTGTCATTAAAATCATTTTATTTATAATAAAATTATTTCTTTTTTGCGAGAAATAAGAAGTCTGTTAAGAAGCTATTGTATTACTGAATGGGGGAGGGGGGAGGAAGTAGGCATTGGAAGGAGATCATTATTTTTTTTCATTGCCGATATAAATCTTGCTGAATCAGTCGCTTGATAATGACAGTGCTAGAACATTAAAGTTTCCTCATAATGTGTAAAGAGCATGATTTGTAAATTTTTTTATACAGCGACGAATCATCGATATACTGAAAACTAATTGACACCGGTTAACCAATAAAAGATTAATATTGTACAGTATGTACATCAAAAATGCTGATTGAATCGTAAATCAAATTATAGCTTAATCAAGTTCACGAATACTCGAACAAAACTTTAATAATGTATATATCAGAATTCTTCCCAAATAGGACCAATTTGTCAGCAGTGTTCCTTTCTAAAAATAATTTAACACAATTTTGCAAATAGATATTTTACGAATATAATTATTAATATTTCAATACTAAAGCACTGAGAGAATAATAAATTTATGTAAATTAAATGTAACGATAATGTTCACTGCTTGCAAGAGAATTTTTATTATTTATCGCTATTATGTAAATAGAACGTTTTCGGAATCGAGAAAGTTGCGATAGAAGGCAATGTCCCCAACTACTAACAAGTATTGAGAACCCTCGACGCATAATCGATCCCATTCTCGCGTGCGTGCAATACACAGGTTGTTCCGTGTTACACGAGCTTTATAAATACCTCAGACAAGCAAGTTGGTTACACAGTCTGCCATAATCTCGCTACTCGTCTCCAGAGAATATAATCTGCAGGTTCGGTCAAATGATTTTCCATTTCTCTTCACCTGTCACCTATTACAATTCGTCAAAACTGCTAAAGTGACAAGACTACTTAAATGATTGTGAATATTTGTGATTTATGATGCGCGAGATCGACTTTGTAATATACTTAGAATTCGACGAGTGCTTGAATCGTTCCTCGTTATGTGATAATTTATGAATTTGGAAACCTACGGATTGTATCATTTTTCACGTCTATTCAGTTAATGCATAATTGAATGTGTAAAGCTGTAATACACTTGTTCAATATAACTTATAGCCTATAATTGACAAGTTTTCTTTTGACTGATTAATAACGCAAATTTATGTACCTCACATTTGAATTGGTTTGAAATAATATCGTCTAATCAAATTGTGTCATCCAATATTTCGATTATTCTTCTTCATTTCTTTTTGTTTTTTTTTCACACGTGGATAATTAGTTGCTCCTTTAAATATGAAAAGTATGTTCCATTAAAAATAGTTTCGCGCTGCTCAAATACTCTGGAATGCCTGACATGCGATCGATCACATTGGCCACTTCATTAATAGAGCGTCGCGCGTTTTCGCAGATTTCAAGATGCCCATCGATCTTTACTTAGTTGTCGGAAGTGCGCATGAAAAACTCCCATGTATCGTCGAAAATAATTTCGCGTCGCTCGAATACTTCCAACGCTAGAGATCACAGTGGTTACTTTATTAATAATGTACACATTTCCATAGATTTCAAGATGCCTATTGATCTTTACCAACTTACTGGAAGTCCGCCATGTCGGACCGTACGCTTGGCAGCGGCGGCCATAGGAGTGGATTTAAACCTAAAGAACGTGGACCTCAAGGCCGGCGAACACCTGAAATCTGAATTTATTAAGGTGATTTGTAATTTTGTAAAAAATGAAACATAAGTATATAAGTGCAAATGAATCCTTAAATTAAATTAAGTTTATATTGTTACATCTTTATATATGTTTAAGCCTTTATATACGTTTAAGGATTCATTTACATTTATTTTAAAAGAGAAAAGATTAGGGGATATGAAAGGATGCGGGTTAGATACTACAGATACATAGGAGCGTTGCGAATCAAATATAGCTTTTACGACTTTGGAATATAGATCAATAACGTCCTCGAAAAAAATGCTATAATATCTTTTTTGTGAAACAGTGCGATTATCGATCTTATTTTCCAATCAAAGGATTTAATTCCAATAATTTGTGATTAATCTTGTGCGATATTTATAAAACAAGGAATTAAGGATTTTAACTTAAAGAGATAGAAATAGCTCGGTGCGCGGCGTTAAACTCAACATCTAAGATTTAGTAATGAAATTGTCAATTTATGTTAACATTGTCGAATAACATATTATAATTTTTGTGAATAGTTAATCAAATAAAATAAATGTGTAAACATGTAGTACGAGTTTATGCTATGGGAGCAGAGAAAGAATTAAATATAATGAATCCTCAATTACAGCCGAGATGAAAGGAGAAAAATATTTAAAAAATACTAGGAGAATAAGGAAAAGAAGAGAGAAAGAGAAAAATAAAAATTTTAACATCAAAGTCTTGTCCAGAAACAAAAGATCAAATTTTTTTTATCGATGTTGAAATTATCGGATGTCGATAAGTGTTGACAGCGAGATAATTAATTGAGGAAATTGAAATATTTGTGATTCTAGTGAATTGTGTTGTCCAAAGTTATAATATCTAGGGAGAGAAGAAGAGACAGAAATTTTTCTCACAAATTTTACCTTCAAAGTTGTGAAATATGTGAAGGAGAGAACATAAAGTTGTTCAGAAAAGTAAACAGAAGAATACGATGATAGGGAAATAAAAGAAATAGAAGAAGGAGAATCGGAAAATATTCATTCAGTTAAAGTGAATGAAGAGGGTGAATTCTGTTCAGAAGGTAGCATAGTCAAACGAGAAAACAAAAGGAGAAATCGTTCGCTAGAAAGTTCACTAGAAAGAAATTCTATATCAGCTGGAGGATCCGGAACTGCAGAGCAGAAGAACAGGGAGCGATAACTAAATCTAAGCTGTTCATATTTTTTAGCTAGAGTTTTCTCCTGAAGTTTGCGCGCTCTCTCTCACCTGTTTTGTCCAGATATGTTTAACACTCTGAATTTATGGATTCTATGAACTGATGGAACTCAAATGTCCATTAAAGTTTGACGATTTATGATTTGTTTCAATTACTCCGTTATCCGAAATTTAATTTAATTTCTCTTGATATTCATCAGTAAATTTGATGTTTCTTTTTCCTCTATTGTTTCTATTTGGATTTCTAACTTTATATATTTTAAAGGTCACAGTACTTTATTGAAATTATAGCAAAAGCCTCCTCAAGAAAGCTCTCTTGATGCCTTAATATTAAATTTATTCATAAAAGGAATTAGAACACAATGTTCTTAGTCCGCGCGCGGGTATGGAATTATCATTTCTTAATTCACGGAAAAATACCGACTTCTTAATGAAGCATAATGGAGATGAAAGCTAGGATTGAAACCGGAACTCAACTATCAGACGACCATGCAACGTATGAAGCCACGCAACGCCACCATTGTCTCTCAGAACTGAGTACCCTAAATAGAGCTTTATACAGAACAATGGAAACTGTGCATTTATTGACAGAATTCTACAAAAATCGTAGACCCGCGTCGAGACTCCACATTCATTAGGGAGATATTTACATATTTGTCGCATATTTGTTTAGGCAATATTTGCTTATTACCAATTTCCTTTCAAGATTTCAAATCTTATAACACGCATTGATGTCAAATTTGATTGCTAATGATCAAACAATCTGATAAAAATCATATTTTATATGTTTTTTCTTGTTTTACATGAAAGATTTTTCACATTTTTACAAAACGTAACAATATCAAAGACGCAAAAATATGTAGTATTTATAATTTTTTTTCTAAAAATATCTTATTTAAAAATTTATTTCTTTAATTAACAATTTTTTAACAACTTTCTGAGAGTTAACAACTTTTTAATTGCAAATTGCTTAAGCATTTCTTTTTTAATATGTAGATAGCAATATTTATATTGCGCAATATTTATTGACGTACTACTGTTTTTAATATTCCTGATATTAAAAATATCAGGAATATTAACCCTCAGTATCCACATCTCAAAAAAGTCTCTATCTATCCACAGCCGGATATTTGTAAGCCAATGTTTTCTTTTGCTTGTATCGCAGATTGTAGTGCATCGATTTTAACTAACTTTTTTTTAATCTATCGTTTGAAGACTGAAAAAAAAGAATTTTTTAGTTAGAAATATCATAGCACAAAAGATATTTTGCAATAAGTGAAAAGAGGTCAGAAAAAAGTCTATGAAAAGGGAAAGGAGGACGCTAATCCTTTGCAGGTACTGCGGATTAAAAACAATTAATATTAAAGGTATAAAAACATTTTATATAAATAATAAAATGTTTATTATAACAAAAACTTTAAACATTCTTTTTACGTATAATGTTTTTTTTTCATACTAATTTTTTGTATATAAATTTACTTTCCAATAATATCGATATGTTAATACTAAAAATACGGATACGATAATGTACAATTGGAACTGTATTATTCAAACATGTTTTCTTTAAAAACTGTTTTCTTTAAAAACTTTCTTTAAATATAAAAAAGGCAAATCCTTTCTTTTTTAAGTTTTTATAATTAATTTGTCGAATAAAAATATACTTTAAATTTTAAAATAATTAAAAATAATTATTTTTTTATATATTTTGTTTATAGATGAATCCACAACATACAGTGCCTACATTGAATGACAATGGCCTATATTTATGGGAAAGGTACGTATTTTCTAATTTTTTTTACTTTAACATTTAGCAAATGTCATTGACATTCATACATATAAAATAAATATTTCTATAATAATATCTCTATAATAATTAACAACTTATATTTTGTTTGTTATAGTTTAATTTACTTGATATTAAATTCTCATAGTGTTAGATATTTGTTTAAGCTAATTTAGATTTACGAATTCTTTCAGATTTACAAAATCGTATACAAATTCTTTAGTAAAGCGTTAGTTAATTATTATTATTATTATACATTATTATTATACATTTATTATTCACGTGCTCGCCTTAATTTGCAGTCGAGCAATTATGACTTACCTGGCTAATCAGTATGATAAGAACGGTTCTCTTTACCCAAAAGATCCAAAGAAACGAGCCTTGGTTGATCAGAGACTATATTTTGACTTAGGAACTCTATATCAATCTTTTATCAATTATGTAAGTTATTCTTAAATTATATAATATCATAATATGTAATGATTAACAAAATCGATATAGAATAAACATTAATCACAGTATCAACTGGTAATTACCGGTGTCACTCCGGAGCAAGCAAAGTACGATAAAATGAATGATGCTTTATCTTTCTTGGATAAATTCCTAGAAGGGGAAAATTATGTGGCAGGAAAAACTCTAACTCTCGCCGATCTTGCCTTGGTCGTCACCATTTCCAATTATCAGGTAGAAAATAGGTTTACACAAGTATACGTCACCGATTTATTGAAACATACATTAAATCATTAAATTGTGAGCGTGAAGAAAACAATATTTCTACAGACTTAAACAAAAAAAAATTGTTTTTAAAACATTTAAAAAAATCAAATATTAATAGTTTTATCATTATTAATTATTTGCAATATTAATTTCCAGTAATAAATTTTTGCACTTTTAAATTTGTAACATTTCATTATATAGTATGTATATATTTTAATATAATGAAATTAATATAATAAAATTTAATAAATATGTATATATTTTAATTATAAATAAAATCGAAAATATAAATTTATCAAAAAAATAGTTTTGTAAGTCATTATAGCAAAAATAACATCAAATTAGCAATTTAAATATTTCTTTTCTTACAGAGTGTGGGTCATGATTTGAGTAAATACAGCAACATTTTGAGATGGTTTGCCAAGATCCAAGCCGAAGCTCCTAAATACAATGAAGTCGAAGGCGTCGGTATAAAAGCATTCAGAGATCTTGTCGAAAATGCTAGAAAAAAGAAGTAATCTCGTGACATTAACAGTTGTGTAATGCATTGGTGCTTTCATATTTTTATGAAATAATAATTTGTCTTATAATATTTTTATATATTATAGATTTCGAATAAATAAATAAATTATTATATATTATTAAATAGTTAAAAATAGTACTAATTTAAAGACATGTATCTCTCTAAATTCTTTGGCGTGGAATTTCATGGAATTTCTAAAGACTGAGAATTGAGCCAATCTTGAAACAGAGTGGCTCAAATGTCAATCTTCAAAAATGAGATTTCATTCTTCGGAGTGAGATTTATATTAAAACTTTTTAGAAAGAATACATGATTCTAACAAAAAAGAATTTAGAATTAAGATAATAGAATAAAAGATAATAGAATTAAAGATAATAGAATAAAAAATCTGAAAAACATTAAAATATTGTTTATTATTAATAATAAATTTTAACATACAAATATATTAATAAACTTGAAACTATGGTATAAAAAAACCTATAAATAAAATATATTGCATTTAAAAAAATTAAAGAATGTGACGATAGATGATTATTACTGCGGATTTTTTGGAACACATATTAATCTAACAGAACATAATAAAAAATTACTATGTACATAAGAATTAATTTTAATTCTATATAAATATATACAATTGCAGATAACACAAAAGTTGTGCTATTTTACATTATATGTTTCCAAATATAAAATTAGTTAATATCCTATTTACAGTTACCTTATAACATCTAAGGAAAGTTATAATTAAAATATTACATGATAATACATGTTCTTTCCGCAAAATTTCATGGGTATAAAGTTGAGAATTCTCACCTCTACTAGTCATTTAATAATAGGAAAGCTTTAGCATAGTTTCTATGAACGGTCTGCCCTTAGAGAATCTTGACCTACCTTGTGCATGGTTTTGTCGCGAACAAAAAGTTTTCACGACCAGATTGAAATCTTCTTCTTTCCACTGGAAATATCGTTAGATAAATTCCATCGACCGTCGCAAAGTTATGTTATATATATGCAAAAACAATTTGAAAACTAGATTAATTAATAATGTAATCATAAATTTTATTCTAAAAAAATTTCTTTCTTATTTAATCTATTAGGATTTATTTATTTATTATATATATTTATTTATTATATATGAATAAAATTTTATTGTATACATACAAAGAATATCGCATAGAATTCGCGCATACGACATGTACAAAGTGATTCTTCATATCAGAAACAACAATTTTTTCGGCTCGCGTATAAGATCTTTTATTGTTTCTCTATTTTAAAGATTTTATATTTATAACAACTGTTCATGATATATAAATATCATTATATTGAATATTTTTTAATTAATACGTTCAAAGCAATTGATTAAAAGGCTACAATTTCTAAAAAGAAAGTATCGTATAATTCTTTAAATACAAATTATTTCTAAAAATTTATTAAAATTTTTAATATTAATAACTTTTCTAATAACGGAAAAGAATTTTTATTTCTCCTTCACATCTTTTATAATGATCATTTTCGAACATTCGATATTAACAAATCTTTCAAACTGTGAATTTGTCTGTTCTCATTATGCTTACAATTTGGTAGTTTGTCTTAAATTTAATGTTCATTTGATTCTACTCTCTAAATAACGATAACAATTACAATATAAAAGTCTGTGCTTGCATCAATCGTATTATGTCGATGATTGTAGAAGTTACAAATATTGAAATAAGACTATATAAATATTTATAATACTTAAGTCCAGTATTATAATACTCAAGTACAAGAAGATATTAAAACTTATATTCATTAATGTTACATTAGATTTTAAATTAATTTTAATATTTTTAAAATTATATATGAGTTATACATATAGCTTTTTTTATCTTACTTAAACTGAATTTTATAGTTGTTCATAGCATAGTTTCCAATCCTACAAAAAAAACGTAAGTAAAGCTATCCATCTATCTGCGCCTATCCGTCATAAAAATCTAATAAAGGTCAGAGCTACAGGCTGACAGTAATATTTAAATACATGGCAGTATATCGATTCGATGAAAAGTTATAGTCCAGAACTGTTCAGTCTTCGTGCAAACCTGGATCTGTGCACGCAATTGTTTTCGCGAAAAAACGAATACTTTATATATTTATTAATTTAGAATTAACAAAAAGAAGTAATATTTACAAACACATTATAAATTACGTGAATATCATATATATCAATCGAACAAATTGAGCTATTTTAAAAACAAATAATGCCCGTATTATATTATTTTCCTCTGAGTCCACCTTCCCGAGCTGTCATGCTTGTGGTAGAAGCAATAGGGCTCGAAATGGAATTAATAGTATTGAACACAATGGCTGGTGAGCATTTGACACCGGAATACGAGGAGGTATGAAAAATTAATAGTGTTTAAATATTACTCAGTAAAATACTTCTATTATTTTAGATAAGTGTTATATTAATTTCATAATTTAAATAGAAAATATTATTGGAAAGCACTATACTTTTTATTATTAGAAAGAGCATAATTTTATTTTTAGTTGAATCCACAAAAGACAGTTCCTTTTCTAATTGACGATGATCTTAAAATATCAGAAAGGTCTGTAAAAGCGTCTTAATAAGTGTCACGTAACTCATCTTATTAGTATTTATATATATATACATTACTATTTTCATTAAGAAATGACATTTTAGCCGAGCTATCATGGCTTATTTGGTCGATCAGTATGGCCAGGATGATACATTATATCCGCGCAATATAGAGGCACGTGCTTTAGTTAATCAACGATTATATTTCGATCTTGGTAATCTTTTTGCGAATATATTTGAGTGTTACGTACGTATACATTTCATTATTTCTAAATAAATCATATTGAGGCTGCATGTGAATCATTGCACATTCTGTGATCATAGTTGAAAGTCTTCAGAAAGGAAATCGAAGCGTATGATCCAGCACAATTTGAAAAACTAATAGAGAATTTTCAAATCATGAACAATTTTCTTGAAGGACAAGCTTACGTAGCTGGAGATAATTTAACGATCGCCGATCTTTCCTTAGTTGCGTCAGTAACAACAGCGATGGTAATTTTAATAGTGTTACGTAGTATTAATTGACTACAATTTATTTTTAGAAAATTAAAATGACAAAATGCTACATGTTAATTGTTAATCTTTCTTTTTTGTAGATATTTTTAAGATTACTCTTCCTTTCCTATTAGTAATTTTATATAGATTTAGTTGCTTTGTTGTCAGTTATCACATATTTTGAATTTATTTTGAGATTTGCAAAATTAATCGATTGTTTAGATTTTTGGGTTTGATTTGGGAGAATACAATAACATTTCTGACTGGTTGGAGAGAATACAAACATCTGTACCTGGATACGAGAAAGCTAATGGTGAACCTGTTGAGATGTTCAAGCAAATGGTTCAAGCTTCACAAGGCAACACAGAAGACGGAGAAGGAGGAGGAGAAGAAGCAGAAGGAGAAGAAGAAAAAGAAGAAGAAGATGGAGGAGAAGAAGAAAATAAATAATATACGTAATACATTATTTTAATTTGAATCTTCAAGCTAAACACAAATTAAATATATAAAACGTTTACGTATAATGCTATCAATTAAATTTTAATCAAGTAATTGTGTCGAAAAAAATATTATCTATTGCGTAAGGTTTTTATCAAAACTCATATTTAAAATAATTGTACGTTGATTTTTAAACGCATTATAATATTATTTCTGCACTTTTTGCACATATTTTATAAATATATTTTATAAATATAAAAATAAGAACACAAACAAATAAAGAAGTAATACCTGCAAGCATAATATAAGATAAAAAAATAAATTATTAATATAATAACAATAAGTCTTAGTGTTATATTAATTTGGAAAAATTACAACATTTGATTAATTTCAAATTATACTATATATATAATTCCTATAATTTCTTATAATTTTTAAAATTTTTATTATTTTTTTTTTATTTAAAATTTAAAACGTCGAAAATGAGTAATATGCCGACTGATGGCAATGCCATTACTAAAATTCTACATTATTCACATTCAACATACGTCATCCCATCTGTGTCATATGTCGGGTAATGATCTTTTAAAGATTACAAAACCCATACACTCTATAGGAAATTTTTTTCTATATTTTTATTTATAACATCTTGTTTAATTAATTATTTATATATTTTGTTCAATAAATTTTAACCTAACAGTATTAATAGGAATTTATTTAATTCTTGGAATATATATGAAATACATTGAAATACAATTTAAATAACGATTACTTTTCAATTGATCTATGATAAAAATACAAGTTGCAACTCATAATGGTTATAGAAAACTATTATTTTATCATATATACTTCATACAGAAAGTTGAAGTAAAAATACATTTATTTTTATAAGTAATTAAATATTAAATTAATAAATATATTAATGTGTACATAATTATTGAATTGTATAATAATAATAGAATTGTGTAAGAAAGAATCATATTACATGAATATAGTATATAAGAACATCAAAAAAATAAATATAACATGAAGCAATAAAAATTGTGAATATAGTATATTATTTATTGGAATGTTGAATATGTATGGTTACTCATATAAATGTCTCTACCAATAAGTGTATTTTTAATTTTAACACAATCATAATTATAACATTATTGTCTAGCGACAAGACGTTATCAAAGCTTTTAATATTTTATCATAAGTACAGTTGAAGCTCTATAAAAATAATTTGTCGAGATCTACCGACCGATCTCCGTAAAAGTAAATAAATGCGCATGCTCGAATATATGCTCAATTATGGGAGGTTAAAACATGACTTTTATGGAAGTTAAAATAAAATAAAAGTTAATTTTACGGAGGTTCGACTGTAAATCATTATATTTGTCATCTATAATAATTTACACTATTGTGTATGAATGTACATTGGTGTACATTGTGTGTGTGTGTGTGCGTGCGTGCGTGCGTGCGTGCGTGCGTGCGTGCGTGTGGGTGTGTGTGTGTGGCTGGGTGTGTGTG
>Ga0157364_1001291_pt1 | contig 20908 bp, 16 predicted proteins | sample AttsexASBM2_FD_111476 | JGI IMG/M metagenome (GOLD analysis project Ga0157364, IMG submission 111476) | Fungus gardens microbial communities from leaf cutter ant in Ribeirão Preto, State of São Paulo, Brazil - Atta sexdens ASBM2 | ecosystem: Host-associated > Fungi > Mycelium > Unclassified ...
CTCAAAAGATGACCAGTTTTTTCGACGCGGGATTCGTACGCTACCCAAAAGATGGGAGAAAGTAGTGGCCAGCGATGGACAATACTTTGAATCATAAATGTATAACCAGTTTTTTACAATAAAACCTCGAATTTAGGAAAAAAACGGCGGAAGCAAAGTTGTACACCTAATAATTAATTCTTCGATAAAGAGCTATATAAAAATCACTGCTTCAAAAAGTAATGTAACATTACCCCTTTATAAAAATATACATTAATGAAATAATAATTTTACATATCTTGTATATATCCCAATTATTAAGAATTAAGATCTAAAGCTGTTAAGGATTAAGATTTAGAGAAGTTTCATATTTTTGTTATATGAACAGTGATCATCTTTTTTTTTTATTTTAATCAGGATCAACTCCCCTCTCTCTTTTTTAATAAAAGTTCCGCGGAGTTTCTCAAGAATTCTAGCAATTATTCTTAATATTCGATCGAATAAAACGAAAGAATTTCTCAATTTTTTTATTTCCAAAGTAGAAGTTTCTACATTTCTGAAATTTTTCGAAAATCCAATATTTTAAGTTCCAAGTAAATTTCAAAAGTTCTTATTCATCTACAATATTCGATTCAATTTTGATAAAAATAAAAAGTTGTAATTATTTTTCGAAACAATGGCACTTTATACTTTTTTGATCCATTTTCACTTAATATCGTCCTGCTTTCTACTTTTGGATTTCTATTTTCACAAATAACTGTCAGAATTCTTTGTAAATATATCAAAAAGATTCTAAAAATTCTCTTTCATTATTTTTTTTCAAAAAAAAGTTTAAACTCTGTAAATTGTGCTAAAATTTTGAGAATAAAAGGTTAATTTTACAAAAAATATTTTTAAATCAGAATTTCGGCGAATATATTGTAACTTCGAGCACAACTTAGGTACAGTACACAGGAGTTCTCTTGTACCTTGCAAAAATAAAAATTCCATGATTTTTGAAAATTGATCGTACATAAAAATTCGTCCCTATAATCTCGCGCGACGATGATTTTCCACAAGGATTTCATCCCTGGATAATCCGCCGCTCTCTTTTCCCGACGGAGAGAATTGAAGTAAAAGAACAATCTTAACTAGAATGGGTAAACTTCGATCTGGCCTATCATCTAACATAATAATCGATACTGCCGTAGCAGCGGAACGTATTCGGAATTTCAACGAAAAAGAACTCGGAGTCAGCAGACGTCGAACGGATAAAATGGGCAGAGGATTCTCCCTCACCCTCGTGATATTTTCATTCCCATCGGATATTTTCGCGGCAAATTGACTGCGCTGCTGTTTATCCGACATCGACCGGGTTTTGCCGATTTGCCGCAATTCCGGATGCGAGCGATGCGAGGCCGACCAACGCAGAGTGCGTGTCGACACTATGAATGCTGTCGAAGCGAGCGATTGACGTGAATCCGATGAATTTAGATTTTTATGTACATAGAGCGCGAGAGAAAAGAGAGTTGCTTCCGCGGCTTACCACATAATGCATTTGTTTGACTATTGAAAATAACCAATGATAAAAACTGCTTTTATTAAAAAAAAAAAAAGTACCAATTTAAAGGATTTATATCAAAATATCGTTGCAAAAATGTCACGAATAAATTGTTTGAATAACATGAACATAAATATAATTTCAGTATATTTTAATAAACATAAAAATAATATATATCCTTTTTTTTTTTAGTTTTATATATGATAAAACTTGCGATATACTGTCATACATACATGATCCATCGTATTCCCAATTGCATTGAAATACGTGTAACGTGAATCGTTTTGCTCATGAGGCAAATCGTTGGCAGGATAAGATATTCGAATCCACAACGAGTGACACCATTCCGTCGTTCTTATCGTCTTGTTTCCGGTCGATCGCTGCTCGAGGACTCGATTACGTCGGGCGACGGGCGCCGCGATCGTCCGTGAAGCGATTTTTTACGAAGTAATTCCTACGGCGAAACCATCGCATCGGCGTCGGGGCGAAACGGCCAATTCGAGGCTGTTTTATCCGACGATTCGAAAACGCTCGATCGCGCGCGGTGAGCGATAAAAAAAAAAGATATTCGATGGCGGCCGCTTTATATTGGACTGCGCTCGATTTAGAGTTGAGTCAGGATGGATCGTTGTAAATCACACGTGTGCACGTGTGTGTTCTTGATAATAGTATTCGCGTGGATCCGGCGAAAAGTGGATCCGTACATTTAATCTGGACTTTAGTTAAGAGGGTGTAAATGACTCCATAATTTTTTATATCTCCAGGAAAATAAATTATCACTTATTAGTTTTATTCAGTAGGAAACGGCGATGCATGTGCGGCATCATATAAATGTAAAGCAAATAATTTTAATAAGGAAAAATTTTAATCGTATTAGCACAAAGCGAAAGATGGAAAATTGAAAATTTCCAACAAATTACATTGTTTCACCAAAGTACTGTCTGTCATATTTTCAGTTTAAATCACTCATTGTCAGTTACTTAATTGTATAATTCAATAACGCAGTTTTTCATAAAAATTAATTAGACATGACAATAGCAGAGCCAATAAATATTTTGCGTAAGTTAAATCAATAAAGCAGTTATACGTTCGGTAAATGTATTTCCTCTAAATTGATTAATCGTGACAGGTAGCACGATAGATATATTTTCAACCCGTCGAGCATTTTCGCGGCGATTGGCTGCACCAGCGAATACTTTACTTAAGCTAATTAAATTCTCATAGCAGCCGCGTCAATAATAATCCAATTACTGCTTCTATTTTCTTTATTAAAATCGAAAATCCAATATTGCATTCTGTTTTGAATCCCAAGTTTATTAAGCCGGATTTATACGATTCACACTTAATAATTGTTAGAGTCACACAAAGCGGCGAATAGATGCGAGGAAAGATAAACTTTGGATTTTTCTTTCCGAAAAAAAAGACGAGATCTCAATGGGAATTTATGATTTATTTTCTTCGCGAATGACTGAAAAAAAAAATATATATATATATATATATATACTCGTATGTTCAAGTTGGAACAGTGTAAATGCGCCTTTATGTTTCCTCGATATTTTGGCAGAATATTCGCACGCGTGGCATGCATAGAGGATTAAATCCCGACGAGACACTCGCGTCGCAATGCACGCGTTTCATCGATACACGAGCATTTGCGAAATAAACGGGCGAAAACGGACGGCCGCCGACAAATCACCCGGACAAATTTATGCCCGACGACAGGGACGGATGAAAACCGTTTGCGGACGCGGGGCTTTAGATGGCAGATAGTCATTCACTCTACTACCCGATCTACTATAACTCCAAATATACACGCGAGAGAGGAAAAAAAACAAGAAAGAGGGGTTGACGGCATTGGCGAATGAGCCGCCGATCGATGAAAGTTTAATTGCTTGGCATCGGAACGCGGATATTGCTTACAAACTCCCGCGCTACCGCGCGTAAATTTCTAATTTTCCCCGGCGATCGATCGATCGAGCTTCTTGCGCAATAGCAAAAAGGACCAACTATTAGCTCCGCCAGAGCGCCGCCGGGATTAATTTTCCCTTTGAGAAAAAACAGTATCGAGCTTATATATTTTGTGCGAATGAAATTTCTACAATCAAAACGATTTTATCGACGAGATCACACGAAACAAATCTCCTTAGTTTCTCTCTTTCAAAATCGAAAAGCTTCTAGCTTCCAAAACTATGATAACAAGCGTATCGGAAAACGATCGCGTGAGATTGACAACCATTAATTTTGTCTTCCGCGAGATGCAATATATTCCAGTCTCGGAATGTTTCGGACTGAGATAGGTATCCCATTTCAAGGCTTAGATCATAAATGAACATGATTTTCAAAAGCACAGTTTTGTGTGTGTTTCACAATTTCGCGAATATAATAATTACGAAAAAATAATTACAATAACAATCTTGAAAAAAAATGTAGATACACTCGTATGTATGTATGTATGTATATACGTATCGCTTTTCTTCAAATGTATATACGTATCGCTGACAAGTAAATTGGCCATTGTATAATTATTTTTCTGATGTAGTATATCTATTACACATCACTGCATTAAGCAGTTAATCAAAGTTTCATAATGAGAATAAATCCGCTCAGAATCAGAAATATTACAAAAGCAAGATAATTAAGATAACAGAACTCATTTGCATACTAAATTCAGCTCATCCCGGTGAGATATAATTCGTTGGGCGGAATGATTGCGATTTAAATATTCTCATCTACGTGAAAGCCGTTATTCGAGGTTGCGTCTGTAAAAAATAATCGCGGCTGCCCCATCGTGGAACCCCTGGAAGCTATCTAACTACGCTATATTCCCCCGAAGACGCCTCTGGCTACGCCAATTCTGTTATCCTGTAAACAGCCGACGAAAAGAGGCCATCTGCGATCAGATTCATTTTTGACTCCTGCTTTCCGTTTATGAAAATTCGAAAATTTCGACGCAACCCCGCAATTTAATCTGAAATTCAATCAACAAAATATTACGGCAATAACTCGGTTCGTTTTGCTAAATTTCATTAAATACCCGACTGTCGCTTGAATATGGCTTAATATAACATTGAAAATTTCAAATTTCGCTGACATTCGATCTCGTGGCTTTTCCATTTGTTTTTATAACGTGAGCGTAATATGCTCTTACAGACAAACGCAATTGGACTGTCCATCAACATTTAAGTAAATATCGTAGACATTTTTTTGTAACAATTTTTTATTTGATTTGATTATTCATTCGCGCGCTCCCATAGCTCGCTAAAAAGATTTGCAGTCAATTGCATTCTGTTCACTGTTCTAACACAAATGCGTGCCTTTAAACAAACTATGCTAATTATTGTGAGTGACATTTCCGCTGACTTTCGTCGCCTCATTAATATTCAGTGAACCAATCAGACCTGCAACGGACGCATTTTGACATGTAAAAATTAGCATTAACATTATTTACCAGTGATGTTATTCAATAATGATTAAAATTTGCATTTTGCAAATCGCGGTTGTGAGCATACTCGCGACGTTAGCTGACATTAGCACATAGTAATAGCCGATTAACGTTTGATGCACGAATAAACTCGAGAATGCATCGTTAATGGTAGTAATTCACCGTAATTAACTTTCGAGAATTCTCTTAGCTTTAGCAAACAGAATGAAATATTCAAAGCCACCGCAGCGCGTGACGTTTTTAATATCAAATAAATTTTACTCCATAGTGCGTATGAGGAGTCCATTTTTTACCTCCGAGTATTTTCTGCCTCAAATCTAATGCTCATTTCGCATACGTGCATAATAATGAACTCTCTATCCGATTTTTTATCTAAATAAAACGGTATTACTACAAAATGGCAACCGTCGACCATCGAAATGCTTGGTTAGCACGTCGATCCATTATGAACCGTAACGGACGAAAAATGCATTTTTTAGCGAATTAATCGGAAAAGTACACGTCGAGATTTCGCGCGCTGTCGGAATCAGAGTGAACGCTTTCCGACGAATTAATCGTAAAAACACACGACGAGATTTCGCTCGCGCTGTCGGAATCAGAAAGCGCGCGGCGCGGGCGGCTTTCGCGAGAGAATCGTTTACCGGAAGCCACGTTTCCGCCATCAGTCATGCACACGGCTCTATTATTTTGTGATCGACATTTTGCCGGTTAGGGAAAAAGGACTGAATTCTGGCGCGAGAGCCACTCGGCAATGTTTTCATTCCAGTCAGGATTCGATTGAAAGCTCGAATTTCCGTCGAACGCGTATTTAACGCTAAACGTCGACTTCCGATTCCAACTCTATCTGTCCATCTATTCAATTGATATACATATAGAGACAATTGTGTATTTGACAGAAAATGGGAAATCGACAACAAGTAAAAGGTCTGTTATAAGAACGATTAGAGGCGGACTACATGGAAATGCCTCGAGTCGTCGATATGTCATCGAGTTTACATGCATGATGGGGGATCGGGGAATATTATGGATGGGGCAAATAATCGGCTTTGCGGCACCTGGGAAACTCCCTTAACTCTCGGAAGAGATACGTATCGATAGGTCGCCTGGAGCCCTGCTGCTCGTGTCACAGGATAATATTGAACTTTGCTCCAGCTACAGAAATATCTTCCTTCCAATAACTATATATTCATAAAGTGGATATATACATTTTGTATATGTAATTTATCTATCGAACCAATATTATTATGTATTATAATTAAAATTATTACGTTTCAGCAATTGTACATTACGAATACGTATCGTAATTTCATCGAAAATAATTCGAAACATAAAGACAAGTTTGAGCTGTGAACTAGAACAGAGAACTACAGCAGAACGCGTGCAGCTCTTCACTCCCCCCACCCTCCCCCCCGGGAAAGACTCCCCCGACAAGCATTCCTCTGTATCGAGAAGGTGGTTAACCTCCCATAAAACGAGAAGAATCCTTTTTCAGGACGCGCGTGACTAGGTTGGAAAAGATTTCGTCTTGCTGCAAGACTCCTGTCTGAATTCGTCTGAGTTCCAGAAGTATCATGGCGAGTTCTCCCGCGAACAGTTTCACCGTTGTTCGACATTGTTCTAGTCCCGAAACTAGAAATGACCACAACGAGGTTGCGACTCTCCAAAATCCTGAGAGGACAATCCTCGTATACGTGGAATTTCTCGGTGTCATGCCGCGGGGCAGCCGATTGATAATATCGTTATTGTATGTACCATCGAAGTTATCGCTTCCGATTGACCTCATCATAAAGATTCCTTCACAAAAAGCGTTTATATTTATAACATCGTTACGGTATCGGTTTAAAATTGACTCTGCATCTGTTACACAATGAAATACGCTGCTAACCAATGCGAACCCGTTGCGCGTGACCTGCCGAATTTAATGGACTTTCACCGAGATTTATTTATTGCAGAAAATAACACAATTCTATATCAAGAAAAATACTAGAGTAAACATTGTGTTCGAGCTTTTGTTATAATGAAATACAATAATGGCGCAAATAACAATATTCAACAAAATCACTATATGTATATTTTACGAATCGGCATTCAAAAATATTATGTACATTTTATATTTTGCAAAATAACCACTTTAATTATTCAACTGTTTTACTATACAATTTCATTACTTTGTATAGAGAAAGAGAAGTATATGTTATGAATTTTTAAGTCTTTGTAGATTTAAAATAATTACATAAAAAATTTAAATGGACTATATCATTTGAATATGTAAAATATTTAATTATATATTTAATATATTTCCTCCATTAAAAGATCGCATTTGTGCGTAATACAATTAAAAAAAAGATATTACAAGATCAGTATAATGAATTAATTTCCTGCATTAAATAGAATGCAAACATTACGCGTCCAGAAAGATAAGAATCTGAACGAGCAATTGTTTGATTGATCTCTAATTGATTAATTGCACAGCGACGGTTGTTATTAAACTAAGTTCAGATCGTCGAGCGACGGTATGTCCAAGTATACCTGATGATACAGCTGGGATTCGATCAATCGGAGCGAATAAATTGTTGAAATGCATTTTGCACGATGAAATGCGGCGTGAATCCTAGGGGATTAAACGAAGCGAATCGCGCCGAAACAGGCTGGGTTAGCATCGATACACACTGGGACCTATAATTCGCCAAAGAAAAATGTTGTTTGCCGTACAGGGGAATCTCACACATTTCTTTTAATTGGAACTAATGATAATTCTGAAAGATCGTTAGTTTTTATTACGGTAAGATTAAATCAATCAATGCGTTTATTTAAGAAATAATTAAATAATCTTGATAAATTTTTTCACACGCTGATCACGCACGAATTGTATGCGTATAGTCGCTGAAAATGTGTTTTATACTTATTGGCTACACGTAATCTCGATTAGCAGAAACCGAGGAAATCGCACAGAACAATCGCTGCTTGCTGCTGCAACACGGCAACCGAAACAATAGGACTGTTTCAGACCGTTACTCAGTTATCCGCGATTTCGGTAAATCTCCACTAAATAGAATCCCAGAATGCACGGAAACGTCTCCGATGTTCCTGAATGCTCGCTCGATCGTATTTGCCAAGATTCCGCGACATGTACAGAATGCCTCAGAATCCAACAATACCAGAACATAAGAAACTTACATACCTGAGGGTCCAAAGATCTCGAGGAGTAGAAATTAACAATCTAATTTCAGATTCGCTTATGATATATCTTTAAATCTATGAAAAGTATCGTGCATATGGATATATTCTTATGCACGATACTTTACATGGATTTAAGCGAAACACTAACCGACACTAACACTATTCTACATGCCAATTTCGTTAGCACTGAAAGTAGGCCGAGCTTAGAATTTTCCTTATCTACGTCCGTTTAATCGATTATCCTGAAAACCATTCTCGAGATGTTTCGCGTGAGATAATTTGTTTTCCATTCAGGTCATCAACCTTCGAAGAATCCGCGCTGAGAATCGACTGCTGCGACCTGCTTTCTTCACTAATTAGCCATAACAAAAACTTGGAAATAATAAAAACAAAAATATAAAAGCGCTTTCTTCTCTGAAAATCTTTCAATTCTCAGATAAAAATATGTTAAATATTCATGAACTATATAAATTTTTTCTCTCTTTTTTTTTACAAATCTGTCTCTTTTCACAAGAGTTTTGGTTAAATAAAAAAATATGCTAATTTCACACAAGCCAATCAAATATGCAACTTATTTTTTATATAATGCAATCATTACGTTCATAAAACTTATATTTAATATATTTTTTGGTCCAACATATTATTTAAAAATCATTCAATCTAAATCATTCACTTAAACTCTAAAGCGTTAAAATCTTTCAAGTACAAATTTTTAAGAGTTTTACAGTGAATTCTAAATCAAAGTTTAACGAGAGTACGTCGTTATTCGCAATTAATAGAGCTTCTAGCACGGATTCGTATGAATCAATACGTGCCCGGAAGTGGCACGCTCTGTTTATCGTGGGGCGTTTGTACGTTATCGGCAAATTTGGTGGAGTATCTGTTTCACGTCTGTTAAATGGAGTCCTCGGTCGCGATGTGCTCTGAAACGTCTCAATACGCTCAATCTCTCACGATTCGCGCGCGCATGTACTCCACTCCGAACTATACAGGATTTATAGTAATTTCGACGGAATATCTTTTCCAGAAATCGCCACGACGCGCCACGAACTCTGTTGCCAGAGAAAGAGCGTCAACGGCCCGTCAGCCTAAATCCCAACTATTATTTATACAATTTTGTGCTCCTCAAGTTTCCAAAGTCCTAAGGCCTTGCCGTTTTTCTATACAAATTTTACTACTTCAAAATATTCGCCTCTTTGCAAGTCTACGATGTCAAATTTAGGACCAGGCTGCTTTGAATATTTCAAATATCTCGGATTCGCGCATCTTTAAATTGTAAAATTTCAAAATCTCTCTGGATTTCTTGGTAGTTTCGAACAAGAGTAACTTAAAACAGACTTTTTTTTATTTCTTATAATATAACGGTATAGAAAGGAGGAAAGGGGGCGGGGTAACAACGGGTTAAACTAATCCATCGAAGCGACTAATACTCAAAAGCCGTGAGATATACGTACTTTGGAGGCTGGCATTAATCTTCACCGGGAACTTTACAGAGGCTCCGATCGCGCTATTATCGAGCCTTAGTCTCGAAACACTCAATACGTAAGCAATAGCGTCGCCTATACCAGTGGCAACCTATTTTACACAGGTCGCCGAACCTCACGAATTATCGGTTCTCAGTCAATAAGGACACGCCGGATATTATCGCAGGACTATCAAGTTATGAACAGACGCTTTATAATAGATATAGTAGACTAAAGTTGTCACAAATTTTTCATTCTAATTCCAGACAAAAGAGAATAATTTAACATAGCAATGTAAATTACTATTAATGTTGCTGACATTGCGTCCATTTAATTGTTACGTTAGTAGTGTTCCAAAACTGCGTAGCTGTAATGTACACATATATTAAACATGTTTAAAGCCAACAATTTTAATTTTCCAGAAAACTTTGCAAAATTCTCTGACTTTTCCTTGATTTTTCTGACATTTTCAATTTCCTTGATATTTCCCTGATTTTCAGTTTTGTAACAATCCTGTAAATCAATAAAGAATCATGTTCTTTTTCTCTCTTTCATCACTTTACGACATACAATTCAATGCTGTAAAATATCATATGTAATAACCCGGTATATGACTTTAGGGATTTACGGAGCCGTTATATGGATAGCTATTATTTTTTTACCATAAAAATCGATCAATATTTAAAAGCCGATAATCTGACAATTTTATAGTATTATACTTTTATAAATCCGTAATAATAATAATAATAATAATAATAATAATAATAATAATAATAATAATAATAATAATAATAATAATAGAAATCAAGTACACTGCATTATTCTCACGGATAAAAATTACTTTTCTCTCGCTGAGTTTATTTTTTAGAAAAAATTCTCTGCTAGACTTTCCGCGAGCTCATATTTATGCGGAAACATTTAATATTAGTAACACTTGTCTACCTGAAAGCGGCGTTTTTTCGCAATTTCCGCGTAATGCACTCTTGATTACATCGCGAAGTGAAAAGATTTCTCTTTACCTAGAGCAACTCCTGCCTCCTGCAACATTATTGTCGCCATCGTATTCACTACAGGTATAGATGGTATGGTAGTCCGTGGGATTGCCAGCGATTGAAATACGTCAGAATAATCGAATATTAATCACCACGCCGCGCGCATTAAGCGAGACGCGCGATTTTAATCACGTCGGGCGAGTAAATATTAAAATGTGCAAATTTGTACGCGTCCGCTCTTTCCCTTTCCCTCTCATTATGAATGCGTCGTTTTATCGGATTTCCGCGTTGAATATATTGAGCGCGCAGAAATGGAGATAACACACCCTCTCGAGACGTCATAATCCCATAATCTCACGATACAGAAATGTTCCCGATAGTGTTCTCGGGATACTTAACACGTTAAATATCAGTCATTCGATTTTTCACTTTCTTTCTCTTTTTCCACTCAGTAGTTTTTCCGGACTCTTGACTTTTTTTACCGTAACAGAAAGCGAAATAGGAAGTCAGTGTTTACGCGCTTACTCTTACGCCGACTGCTCTCATCACTACGGTGGGAAATTATTTCACGACTAATTACTTAGGCGCACCTGCAAATTACTACACTACGACGAATGCGTGCAAATATATTCTCCCATACGGGAGCGCATATATCTGACGGCGAAGAAAAATGGTAGGCACGTCGCGAGATATACGAACTGGTGCTGCACGTGTACTCGGCGAGTGCCACCTTTTCTAGCGGGCTGCTGTTTTGCAATTTAGAGGAGCATCGAGTGCAGTGATTTTCATACCGCGGTTGGTAATTCGTGGAGAGACGAGGTGTTGCTCAAAGAAATACTTCGAGCGGAGATACGAGGATGGAATATTTTAAGGGCGGAATCCGCAGAAAGTGCATATGCAAATGATTTTTCAGCCACAGAGCGGCCGCCACTGCATCCCTTCGGGGGATTTTTCTCAAACTTGAAAGTATGAAAACTCGATGACATTGTTTTGCTCAAGACGAAAGTATTTTGACAACTAAAAGAGCCAAAAGTTTTTCTCGAAAGCTCGATATCTATTTCTTACTATCTTAAAAAAAAAAATTAAAATATTAATTTTAATTTTTAATATAATCGCTATAATATAAGAAAACGCTTTTACAGAACTGTCACGTTATAACTTGCTCTCATATATAAATGAATTTTTATTAAATTGTAATATCTCGAAAGAAATAAAAATATATTTTCTGTAGTGTATATATATATATATCCATTTCAATGTATTTCAGTACATTACAGTTATATACAACATACTTTATCGCAAAATCACATTCGATATATTACTCTCGAGCTTCATTTTCTCGCATGTCTCTCTCGCGACGCGCTTTTTGTTATTTCCCCTTATCGCTGCGCGAGGTAATCCTCCGCCGCCATCTTTTCACCTCAAACGATCCTCCTTTACGGAGTAAAGCGGCGATTACTTTCATTCCGGTGTTAAGTAAAGTGGACTATCCGTTCCGATAGTCAGGAAGGATTTAAGGAGTTCGCAAGAAAATTTCGTCGATTACTTTCGCGAGACAATTTTCTTTTTTGATAAAAAAAATACCCATATGTATTTAATATCATTATCAAGAAAAGACGACAATGTATCTCATAGAAATCAAAAGCTTTTGTGGAATTTTCGAGAATTAAATACCACTATAAAAACCAGCAATTCAAAAAGGGTTTTCTTGCCAAACTACTTTGACGAAATTGATGTTCTTCCGACATACGATCGCCAGAATGTTATTAATGCACGCAATAAGCGACGTCAGAGAAAAATATGGAACCCGCGCAACGTATCGCTGATTTTACCAGGAACATACATTTTTCGCGAATTTCCATTCCCCCAGCCACAACGATCGATACGAACGCCTCGAACTCGGTCGTACGGAATTATTTACACAGTCACGTGCCTGGAATAATTTATTGTCGAAGGCAACTCACATCAGTGGTCAATCGACATAATCTGAATCTTAAAATCAAAATGACATGCAAGTTTCTAACCGAGAATAAAATAACTTCCTCTTTAGGAAAATAGGATTAAAAATGTTCAAAAATATCTAATTATTTTTTTGTATCGAAAGAAACAAATGTAAGAAAATATTATTATAATAAATTAATCGAAATGTCATCAAACAAAAATTTCCGGTTTATTCATTCATATTTCAGTTAATCTTATGATAATGAAATAAATTGATTTTTACGTATTAATATTAATAACAAAATGAACATCGACTACGCTCGACGACTAATTAATGTTAAAAACTCGTCTTTACAATTTAAATACTGCGCCTCCCAAGAATAATCTAGCTGAAGCATCAATTTATTTTTAAGACCGAGCACGGTGCCAGGGACACCTGTATTCTTAATTAACATCGATAATCCGCTTCTTCCTTGCTCTTACTCTCAAAGCGCCTTATGAAGGATCTTTCGAAAGATCTTGAGACTGGAAAGTATTTAAAGTTCGGTCGTCGTAAAGTGTCGCCATGAAAAAGGACTTTCGGATTGAAACGGTCGTTTTACGAGGCGACTTTTATCTTTCGATTATTCCTCGATGAGTATTCGATTGCATGCCCTTCCGCTGAGATTCGCTTATCTTAAATCGAAAATTTTTGCAGAGTAATGCCTTTCATCCGACACTTAGTGATATTAGTTATTCACGTTAATTTTTACTAATTATATCAATATAAACATTGTACGATAAAAAATTACCGTATTTTATTAAACATACAGTATATAAAAAAGCTATGACTATCAAAAGCAATTTTTTTCTTTTCATTAAAAAATATTATGTATTTATATATAAAAGTAAATGAGCTACATTCATATGGACTTCCATCCCGACTGAAATATTGTACTATCAAAATACTACCAAATTATCGTAAGCTCTAGTCGAGAGTGGACATGTGCGGAACCGATCATTATGCGAATCATCCCGAGATTCGCGTAATTGTGTGCCTGATAACGGCTATTTTGTGTCTCCTGAGGGAAGATATTCGAAGCACTCGTAATATTGGACGGATTATTGGATTATGTAGTCGTAAACCCGTAAAGGACGTCGAGTTCCCCGAGGAATTTCGTCGATGGAAATAATTTTCTCCCTTCGAGAAATTATTTCATCATCAATTTGCCATTTCTATGCATCTTTTAATTTCTCCTAACAAGAGATATTGATTGTACGACCTACTATTATACACATGCATTTATTGAATCAAGAAATTGAAAGTTTTCGAAGAGCTTCACTCTTTGACGTGAAAATGCCGTGCAAGAGCAAATCGCTCTTTCAGTCAGAGAGCATTACATATTCGTTTAAGTTCACAGAAAAGTAGACAATAGAACTAAAATCATAGGGATTTCCATCTTTCGATTGGAATCATTCAACGTTGGAAAATTAAAGTCGTGGAACTCTTTACGAAATGCTGCTTCAAAAATGAAAAATCACGAGTATGACGACTGCAACAGTTTTCGCAATGAAAAATCAAATAAGCATCGATTCAAAATTCGCATGTCATGATTAATTGAATAGCTGCAGCGGACAAAAATACTATTTCCCTTCACAATTCGAGTACCGAATGAAGTTAGTCAGTTACCTACTGCAATAAAATGTAGCATTTGCACAAGTTTTATTAATTTTGTAACAATTATTCAGTAAAATTTTTTTTACTTCAAGTCTAATTAACTGCTTTAAAATATTTTTCAAGAATAACTTTCAGGTCATTGTTACGTTGATCAATTAATTGCCATTTGTTTTAACAATTCATGCTAGTGCTCAGAAACTTGTGCTATAATAATTCGATACAGATAATTAAATATTCTTACCGATAGAAGATAAACACCGATGAAGATAGAACACAAATTATAGACAAAGAAGAACCGTGTACACGTACCGAGGAATATTTAATGCCCTTCTCTTTTTGAAGGAAGCAAAGGACGGAAGTGATTTCCATTGGACAAAAGGGCAGCAAATATTATGTCGCGCGCGGATCGCCGGACCGTTTTATGCTCTCTTTGATGGGAGACACGAAAGAAGTTTGCTCTCAAAGCCTCTCTTGTAAATATTGTTACTTTACGAGTAAATGAAAATCGCACGAACGACTAAACGAGTAGTTTCGAGTCTCGCGCGCACGCGCGCGTAGGAGAAATAATAGCGGATCTCGATGGACCGACAGTAAAAGACCCTAAAGACACATTCGGCCAGAATAAAAATCTCAGTTTTTCGGTTGAATATTCGACCGCAATGACAGTTCAAATACAGCTATAAAATCATAGCATAACAATTTTTGGAGCACTTATCTCCCGTAATATTATTATATGATATATTTTTATAATTTCATAAACAGTACTTTTAAAATATAATTACAATTATATGTTAAAATGACAGAATAAGACTTTTCAAGTTTTCTTTTATATAAAAGATAAGGATAATTGAAATAATGTTTACTTTTTTGCATACAGAAATCCTGCTTTGACAATTATTTTAATTGCTTTATATTTATTACTGTATTAATTACTGTATCGAATCATTATTATTGCATAGTTAAATGATTATTAAAAAAAATTATTTTCACAATCTCTCTCTCTCTCTTTCTCTCTCTCTCTCTCCCTCTCTCTTTCTCCCTCTTCGTAAAATAGTAAAACTTTTAAAATTTGTTACTCGCTGCTCTCAAAAAGTATGGAAATGGGAAACTTAGGTTTCGATTTTATATCCAACTCATAGCCAGACTCTTACTTTACCGCTTTCGCCCTGATTCCTTCTACTTTTTTTTTTCCTCGAGAGAATCCAGGATTTCCGTCCCCGATCGATCAAAACGCTTTAAAGAAAGGGTTAACCCGATACTCGTCATTATCACTGTTCTAGGATTTCACGAAGCGTACTGAATTGAGACAGAAGAAAGCAATGGACGTATCAAGTATCACGAGTCTCACTAAACGAAAGAAGCAGAGAGAAGTGAGGAGAGACACAAGTGAGCAGGGGGAATCCTGCCAGTTTATCTTTTGGATTCTCGTAAAGGAGTTTAAGTCCACATTTATAGCTTTCCCGTTATCGTCCCACTGAGAGGAAAATATATTACTTGATTTATATATCCGGGCGCACTGTGACAACTCAACTGCAAAGTTGATGCGCCAAAGTGCAACGCTAATGGTAACCTATATAATGATAGAAAGACGGGATGCATCATCCATCGACATGAATTGTGAAACTCAAGACATAGGTCGTTTCAATTCTATCTATAATAACTGGACTATTATACATTGTACGATGTAAATACAAATATACATTTATAATTTACATTATGATTAAACGATTATGCATATTCTAATTTTGATATATTATGATGAATACCTATATGACATTTTAATGTTTAATTATCATGAAATTAAACTTATTGTGAATTTACTTTATCACTTTGGGATCATTGTCTATGTCGTTTCCCATAAATTTTTAAAATGATTCTGAATAAAATGCTGTTAAACAAAAAAAATGAAAATTTTGAAAGTTTTAATGACAATATAATACTAGCAACAAATTTTTTCTAAAGTTTGTTAATATCATACGAAAAACGTCAACTTTCAGCTGTAAAATGCATTTTGTTTTGTTTCGATATGATTTTTCGTGTCGAAATATAGTGTAATAATATACAATTTAAAAATTTTATGTATTTTGTCATTCAATTTCATATATTTTGATTTAATATAATTCGATTATATAAGTACGGTATTATGTAAGCACAAAAGCATTTACTTTTCATGTAATGCAATATTAAGATCAATTAAGGTGGAATAAAAAAGATGCTTTTTCCATGTACTACAATACATGGGAAAAAGAATTATTTTTAAATTGTTACACACACACACACACACACACACACACACACACACACACACACATATTTTAAAAATGAAAAATCATACTGACATGAAACAAAATACATTTTAAAGTTTTAAACTGATATCTTCACATAACATTAACGAAATTTAGAAAAAAAAATCTGCTACCAATACTACAATTTTAAAATTATTTTTTCGCTCTTTAACCTCTTTTGCTATTTCTCTCAAAATTATGACGTGATAGCCAAATTTTAAAAACAGATTTGTATTCAACAGGTAAAAATACATAAAAATAAGTAAAACTTAAATACAATATTTTATCACAAACTAATGTTACTAATTATGCAAAAATCAAATATAATGTAAAATTACATAATTAGCACCTTAAAAATTATTATATGGCGCATCATTAATCACGATTTATGTGCACATAATTGATTTGTTTTTCTCTTTTCCTTAAAATTGAGCGCACAGGATCTTTTAGGTGGACACCGAAGAGTAACGTCACGGATGTCTCCTAAATTGAATATCGGTCCGACAATCGCACGCGAGACACTATCTTCCACCGAAATATTTGTAGCCGAGGACAAAGGAGGTAACCCTCGTATCCTAATCCTTTGAGACAGCTACAATGTGGCCTCGAGGGGAGATAAACGAGATCCTATCGATGTGAAATAGCGGAACGCTCAGCGGCGACCTTCCGAGAGGAATCGCATTGTTGCGATATCCGCCGTTACAGGAAACGTGCGTTTAGTAATCGTAACAATAGCAGATGTAATCGACGCGATAAAAATATGTTTTACCTCTATGCGGCGATTACGCGAAAATCCTCGGGAATATCGCTCCATAATTTCGCTGTTTCCTTGATTTTCTTAACTAAAAAATTCAAATGAAAATTGAATATAAAACGATGGCAAACAATGACAAAGAATTTATTTTTTTTTCGCTTTTGTTAAATTTAAAACGATTTCAGCAAGGATTTCAATATCTATAATGAATTAATCATGTCGAGAAGAAAAAACTTTTTCTATCCGTACTTCTCAACGCAACCGCCAATTAATACTGACGAATTGAAATTGATAGCAAGCCGCGCAATAATGAATGAGCTTCGTTAAAAATGGCGGCATTGTACCAGAAATTCATAATTAAAGGCCACCTTTATATGCGTGTAATTGTTCCAATCCAACGCAATGATACGAAAACAATTGGGAAGGTAAGTGTCATAATACGAATTAAAGTTAAAACAAAAGTGCACGAATGTTTAAAAAAAAACTGTCCGAAGTAATTATCAAATAATTAATTAAATAATTAATTATAAATAATTCTTGATGTTTGCTGAAATTCGTTATGCATATTATTTTAAACATACAATTAAGGAGCATACAGCCACAACTAAAGATGTTCTAAGAGAGAAAATAATGTATTTCAAATTAATACGTTAAATAATAAAATATATAGACGTTTCGATCAATTTCAATCAATTTTTGATTTCATTATCAGTACAATAGCGCATAGATGTTACAATCAAATCTCGTTCAATGTAGTTGAAAATTTGATTATCCATATAAAAATTCTGAAGAAATTCAATCGTCTTGATTCAGAATTATTGTTAAAATGTTTTTTTTAATAGATTATCTGGCAAAGATTTCCAGATTATATTTTATAATAGAAAAAATTTTTTAATTATTAAAAAATTATTATTACAGATTGAAATTTCGAGTAAATTATATAATTATGAAACATATCTGTGTCTGTGAACAAAGATCCTCACAAATTTTGTATAATGTATTTGTGCAAGTATTATAATAATACGATGATAAAACCATTTTTTTTTGACAGAAAATGAGATATTAAGTATACCACGTCGAGTGTCAATCTTTTATATTTGTGTGGAACGGAATTGTAATAGGAGGAGGAATAATTCTTAGTGAATGGAGATACATTTGTCAAATAAATATCTGGAAATCGATCTGTATCATTTTACATGTTTAATCTAGAGCTTTGTCTTTTTATATGTATCATTTCTGAGACTAATCTTCTAAAATATGACTGCTCTGAATCAAGGATCATTACGTTATCTCAGTCAATGTTGTGATTATAATCAAGTTAATGATGGAAAATTACAAATATTGTGTTTTCAGGTTTTTTGATATCCGATTTATGTTCCTTTATACGAATATTAAATTTCCTTTTGGTTTGTCCGTAGAAGATTCACAATTAACTTATTTTGTAAACGTTCTCGCCTTCTTTTAATTTATCTTTGTCAATCTTAATAAATAAACTTAAATTATTCATAGCGCTATTGTACTGACGATGGTCAAAATTGACCGAAACGTCTACATATTTTATTATTTAACGTATTTGAAATATATTACTTTCTCTCTTAGAACATCTTGAGTTGCGGCTGCTCCTTAATTGTATGTTTATATTATTAAGCTACCTTTAAAAATTTTTAATATATTATTTTCTCAACTATATTTCTCTGCCTAGATATTCTATTATTATTTCTTCCTACCGTCATACGAGCTGAAACATTCGGTACATTCATCCTAATGCTCATATCACATATTGGAGATTGAGGATTGTTAATTGAAGATTAAAATTCGATCAATTAGATAATTTTAATTTTAATCCGTTTCGTTCTAATTGCCTGAATTCATCAATTCGCAATTCTCCAATGCGTGTGACATAAGAATTATTAGTAAATCTAATACAAGCATATGACGAATGAAAAGGGTATTGTCCATGCAATACCAGAGTATCGACCTTAGCATATGTTCCACAATGCGTCAAATTGCGTGTGCCTTTGAACGGCTCGTTACGCATGTTGCGCGTTTCGATTGTTCGATAGAGGAAGCAGACCGCATTTCCGTCACCTGCTTCGAACTTTCCGGTCAATTCCCGACTCTCTTTCAACCTGCTGATTGAACAAAAATCATCAGACCAAAATTATTACGTATGATAGAAATAACATTAATCTTTGAGATATTTTCTCGTTCCAGAATATTTTCGTGCTGCATTAAAAAAGGTCGTTAATTTTTAACATTTATATTAACATTGGAGGAAGTTAAGGATTACCTCTATCGATCATGTTAGAAATAACATTTATGCATAATGACGAAATCAGCGACGATTATGTGTGCCATAATACATGAGAGTTTGTTCGCGGCGTGAAATTTGCGTGAAAATGGAATACGGTCGCGACTTTGAAGGTTGCCATATCATCGAAATTCCGCCCGTATGAAGGAAAATCTTGGCAATACGTATAACAATGCAATTTATATGCGTCCTGCGAAATTTACATGTGAAAGAAACGCGGCATAACAACGGATATTTACGCGTCACATTTTTCGTGGTTTCTGCACGTAGGTGTCCTGAAAAATATCATGACGATATTGTCGTACCGATCGACAAATGGATTTCCATCTGCCTGCTTCGATCTTTCGATGTCTTTCCGCAAACTTCACGTATTCAACCTTAAAAGAGAATAGTTGTTCTGAAAGTTGTATAACTTTCGTTATCTTCGTTTAGGATTTCGAAACCGAGAAAGTTCAAAAAGTTTCGAACGAGTTGAAAGACAAAGAACCGATAAACGAAGTATGTTAACTCACTCTATAACACGTTGTGATGTAATCATATCCGTTAGCAGATATTAATACTATCTCTTCAACCAAGCAGTGAAATTTAATATTAATCTAGTCTAACCAACAGTTAATTAGTTATCGTTCTAGAATTAATGGTTATTGTTTATGCTAATTATTACCGCCGTCGGTATTAATTATTGTTCGGATACATTTTCTCTACAGTTTAATCTCGGCTGGATCAGAAAGGATTTCAATATCATTCCATTATTGTATTTCCAATTTATTCCTACCTCATACATAAAAGTTATTCGTACAGTTATTTCTAAATTCCTTTCTAAAATCAAATGTTTCTCGTTTTTTGCATTTTTTTATCATCGGCTCCATCAATTTTTTATCTAGCAAGCTCGAGCAAAAAAAAAGGATAGTTATATCTGACTTTTTATCGAGAAAGTTGAAATGTACTAAGAAATCGATAAATCCTGTTTATCCAGCCAGCTGTGCGTGTCAAAATCCACCGGAAATTCAAGTGGAAAAAGTCGACACCCCACAACCGAGTCGTCGGCCCGAAAAACCAGACCACCACTTGGTCGATAACCCGGCTCGCAGTTAGTCTGCCTCGGGGTTACTAAGGGTTACAAACCCTCGGTTTTCACTTCTGCGCCAAAACAATTACATAAGTAACATGTTGAATTGAACGTACTAATATAAAAAAACATCTGAAAAAAAGGACAATTTTATTAAAAGTAATGAGAAACAAAGTCATAAGAAATACTTTTTATCGATTGTCACGTACGCACACACACACACACACACACACACACACACACACACACACACACACACACACACACACACGCGCGCGCGCGCGCGCACACACAC
>Ga0157364_1001292_pt1 | contig 20907 bp, 10 predicted proteins | sample AttsexASBM2_FD_111476 | JGI IMG/M metagenome (GOLD analysis project Ga0157364, IMG submission 111476) | Fungus gardens microbial communities from leaf cutter ant in Ribeirão Preto, State of São Paulo, Brazil - Atta sexdens ASBM2 | ecosystem: Host-associated > Fungi > Mycelium > Unclassified ...
CAGAAGCAAGGAAATTGGGTGCCGTACGAATTGAAGCCGAGAGATGTTGAACGGCGTTTGTTTGCTTGTGAACAGCTGCTTGAAAGGCAAAGACGGAAGGAATTCCTGCATCGCATTGTGACTAGGGACGAAAAATGGGTTCATTACGATAATCCTAAGCGCAGAAAATCATGGGGAGTTCCCGGCCATGCTTCCACGTCGACAGCCAAACCGAATATTCACGGCTCCAAGGTCATGCTCTGTATTTGGTGAGACTAGCTCGGCGTAGTGTATTATGAACTGTTAAAACCGACTGAAACAATCACAGGCGATCGGTATCGAAACGCAATTGATGCGTTTGAGTCGAGCATTGAAAGACAAACGGCCGTAATACAACGAGAGACACGATAAAGTGATTTTGCAGCATGACAATGCTCGACCCCATGTTGCGAAAGTGGTTAAGACATACTTGGAAACGTTGAAATGGGAAGTCCCACCCGCCGTATTCTCCAGACGTTGCTCCCTCTGATTATCACTTGTTTCGATCAATGGCACACGGCCTGGCTGACCAGCACTTCCGTCTTATGAAGAAGTAAAAAATTGGATCGATTCGAGGATAGCCTCAAAAGATGACCAGTTTTTTCGACGCAGGATTCGTACGCTACCCGAAAGATGAGAGAAAGTAGTTGCCAGCGATGGACAATACTTTGAATCATAAATGTATAACCAATTTTTTACAATAAAGTCTCGAATTTCGGAAAAAAACGGCGGAAGCAAAGTTGTACACCTAATATTCAAGACCGTTTCAAGTACGGTCTTAAGAAATCACGAACCAATCAGAGGGCTGCATTAGCGTAGATATTACTTAAGATGATCTTGAAATAAGAATCTACTATGAATATCAGCAGAGACTAGATCTATCGGATTAGAGGCTTGTATTGATTCCGCATACGCAAGTTCCGTTCAATGTGACATAGGAAAATGAATTCCTGTGGATTGGAAGTCATATATACATACAGGAACATTAACGACTGTTTGTGTACTTATTTTAATTTTGATTTGTATTTTCATATTTCTATGTATTATATATACGATTCATGTTCTGATCATATTGACCACTGTATTTATCTTAATTAATTAATTACCTTTACGATTATGTTCAGATTCCCATCCGAATGCCCATCTATCTCGGTATCACTCTATTCTTGTTATTTACCGAATGTTAAGGATGACATAACATCCGGAAAACATCCAGTTGGGAATCCAAGCATGACTCATGTTGATTAAGGCGAACAATAGAACGAATAAGAAATTAAAAATAAAAATAAACAATTTTAACGTATCAGAAGCTGTGTATTTCGATGTATCCGATTTCTGACAGATTGAAATTATTTATTCCTAATTTATTATTTATTCCTAATTTCTTATTCCTTCTATTATGTCCAGGGTCTAATTTTGCGCTTGAAAGGAGATAGTTTTCTCCATTTAAACCAACTTAATGAGGTTAGGTCTTTATAAGTATATGTTGTACATGTACAGTCCGCAGTTTGCTCTCCGAGTGATTGGTTCTTATTCTATAGATCTATAAATAAGAACTAATCGCTTGGTGAGCAAGCTGCATTCCGAAATCCAAAAAAAAGTATTGTAATCTTTTTGTGACCGGCTATACATGCAAGCATCGGCGGAATCGAAATTTTTCTTTTCCATGAAATGAGAGGGAAGGAAAGATTCTGATTAGTTGAATTATGCATCATGCGAAAGTTTGTGCTGCGGCCTTATTTTTTTTGCAGATTCTGTTTTCCTATATTCTATGAAGCGGAATTTCCGGAATGCACAATTAATGCTGACCAATCACAAGAGCCCATAGATCACTTTTATTAGAAGATCCACTAAAATAGTGTTCATTGGCTCGTATTGATTGCGCATTTGCAATTTCCGCTTCATGGGATATAGAAAATTAAATATGGATCGAAAATCACACATACATACAAGGTTATTACCTTGTCTTCATTTTGTGTACCATTTTGATTTACATTTTCACTTTCTGTATACTATAATAAAAAATTAAAACGCAAATGGTACTCTCTTATTATTTATACAAACTTATCTTTTTAAAAAAATAAAAAAAGCGCTAAGCATGCGTGTTTTTCGTGAAGAATTATTGGACCGGTTTCACCAATGCTAATTACTTAATTGGAATTGACTAATTGTGTTTGTATTTGCTGTTTAGTAATGTTTAGAAATGATCACTTATGGTTGACAGTTAATCATCGATTCGATTTAATCGAGTTGGTGAAATCGGCTCTTTGAATATAATATTAAGTATCCAATCCAATTAATAGTAGTTTTAATTTTTCTTCAAAGACTTGTTATTTTTTTCATTAATATCCCAATTCTCCAGTTCTCAATAGTTCGTCTTTTATAAGAACTGTCAAAGTCTACGTCATCATTTGAACATTGAGGATGAGAATTTTTTCGTTTTATACGGTTAACTTTTTAATTTTTTGTGATAACACTTAAATTGAGCAAAGTAACGCAATTGTGTGATAATGTTTTGTATAATATTATGAAGGAAAATTAAATAACCATTACTCTTAGTTGGAAGAGAAAATGTCTTCGAATTGTGATGTAATAATTTCATTTGAGAGAAATTATTACCATTTGAAGAGAAATTTAAACCATTTGAATTGCTAAAAATAGGAAGATCCTTCAATAAAATATAGTTAGGTTTCATTGCATAAAAATTAAAAATACTACTCTTTGGATTAAATAAATAATAGTAAAGATAGTATTACTTAGGTTTTACTTTTTATTTTGATGAGTAGAATTTAACTTGGCCACAGTTGTTGATATCAATTCTTTTATATAAATGATATATATCAATAGATTAATATTCATTATTTATTTGGTATGGTATAAAGAAATGGGATTTAACTTTGCAGTTCTTGATTAAATCTTTTCAAAGAATTGGTACCATTAAAGTTAATATTATTTATATAATTTGGTATCCGGATTACATAAAATTTAACTTGGCCGAACCAATTGATGATATCAAACTCTTTTTATGAATACTACATAAAATTTTGAGTAATTTCATTTAGCGCCAATTTTGTTGATATCAAATCTTTTATACGATTTATCTTTTATGATACATATCATACATATCAGCAAAATTAAATAACAAGAAACAATACCGACTATGTCTCACAGATCTGCTTGTAAGTTTCGATGTAGAATCCCTTTTCACACAATTCCAATAAAACACACATTAAACACAATAAAGGCCTCACATGAAATCTCCTCCGATCTCATCCCGCTAATAGAATTTATTGTTTAACAACCACTTACTTCTCCTATAACAACCATATGAATACTTCTCCTATAACAATTATATGAACAAACTTCAGGAGTAGCAATGAGCTCTCCTATTTCTTCTGTAATCGCCAACATCTTCATAGAGCATTTTGAGAAAGAGGCCCTCAAAAAAATATTCAAAAAACCAGAAATTTGGTTCCTTTATAAACGATACATTTGTGATATGGAGACACGGCAGAGCCATAAATTTCTTAAATTCCATAAATTCCTTATTTTCCTCAATAATCAACATCCAAATGTCCACTTCACTATAGAGGAAAACGGAAAATTCCCCTTCCTAGATGTTCTTGTTTTTAAGAAAGCTGATGGTACGTTAGGCCATCAAGTGTACAGAAACACACATGTGTATCAACACACATAGATATCTATGTCGTTTTGTGCTGAGTGATGGTGCGACTCGGCACTAAAACAGTCTGCAATCAATTCACTTGTACATAGAGCTTTCATCATTTCTGACAAAGAACATCTACAGACAGAATTCACTTAAAATTAACTTTACAGAAAAACGGATATAGAAAAAAAACATAATCAAAACAATCAATAAACATGCAAACAAGACAACGATTTCTGACACACAATCAAACCAAAGGATCCTATCCATTCTCCTATATGTCAAAGGAACAATAGATCGGATTGGCAGAATGTTAAAATAAATACCTAACAATATCTAAACACATTATCTTTAAATCACCCAAAAAGATAGGACAAATCTAAAGAAATCCTAAAGATCAAAGATCTCCACTCCGCTCCGCGGAAGTATACAAAATATCTTGTTCCTGCGGGGAAGTATACATTGGAGAAACTGGAAGAATGATCAACTTATGGTTATATATAAAATTATATATAAAAGATATGATTATATATAAAAGACATCACCAACATGATGTCACGCAATCAGCATTATCAGAACGAAAGAATAACAAATATTGTTTGATAAAAACGACCACTATAGTCAACGTTACATCATACTTTCCAAGAAAATATAGAGAAGCTGTAGAAATACAAAAACATAATCCTAATAATCATCCAAATAATCTAAATAGAGATAATAGCTACAACATACATTTTTTCTTTCGTAATCATGTCTAGGTTTTTGCTAAAAAAAAAGCATATGCGGGAAGCTTTGCTTTTCTGTTTCAATTTGAAGAAATCGACTGTCGAATCGCATCGAATGCTTGTGGAGGCCTATGGAGACAATGCTTTATCAGAAACAACGTGCACAGATTAGTTTCGCCGGTTCAATTTTGACTTGAGTGACAAGAAGCGTGAAAATTGGCTCAGGAAGGTTGAGGACTGTCAATTGCAGACTCTTTTGGACGAGAACGATACCCAATTGCAAAAAATGCTTGCCGAGCAATTGGATGTTTCTCAAGCAACCATTTTCATGCGGCTACATGCCATGGGGAAGGTTCAAAAGATTGGAAAATGGGTGCCGCATGAACTGAACGATAGACAGGTGGAGCGACGCCAAAATATATGCCAAATTCTGCTTGCCAGACAAAAAAGAAAGTCGTTCCTGCATCGGATTGTGACAGGTGATGAAAAGTGGATCTATTTTCAGAATCCTAAACGCAAGAAATCTTGGGTTGATCTCGCCCAACCATCAACATCTTTCTCAAGACCAAATCGCTTCGGACGGAAGACGAAATGCTGTGCGTTTGATGGGATCAGGAGGGTGTCATCTACTACGAGCTGTTAAAATCTGGTGAAACTGTTAATGCTCACCACTACCACCAACAACTGATCAAATTGCACCGTGCTCTATGTAAAAAAAGGCTGTATTATCGGAAAAGACATGACAAGCTGATTTTCCTCCACGACAACGCACCATCGCACACGTCAATCGTCCAAAACTACTTGGAGACACTCAATTGGGAAGTGCTATCCCATCCCGCTTACTCACCAGACTTTCTGACTATCACCTGTTTTCGTCGATGGGCCACGCGCTCGCTGAGCGGAACTTCGATTCTTATGAAGACGTCCGAAAATAGCTTGAGTGGTTTGCCTCGAAAGATGAGGAATTTTTTTCGCGTGATATACACAAAATTACCCGAAAGATGGGAAAAATGTATAGTTAGCGAGGGCAAGTACTTTGAATAAATTTGTTTTTGCTTCCTAAGAAAAAGAAATGTGTTTTTCTGATTAAAAAACAGTGGATTTAAGCTTATACATCTAAATAAAATATAGAAAACCATTCTCCCGGTTATTGAAGATTGACTAATTTTTTCCATCTCTCCCTCCTCCCCAACCCACAATTCTTTTCTTTCCCCCCATTACTCCAACAAGTAGCGTAATATAAAAGGACCCGGAGGAAGGATCTCCTCAGTATTAGGCTGCTCCTCGCCTTGATAAAGTGGACTGCAAAGTTCACGAAACGTTGTCATTCCAAGAATGGATCTAGATTCTGAGAAAATTCGCGAAATGCTTAATCTTTATAAGAAGTAATACCATTTATGTTTTACTTTTTAATTTGATAGAATTTAACTTGATTAGTTATTGTAGCATCTAGATTTTAATTTTTCATTTGAATCACGTTAATTTTTTTCGAAGAGTAATTTTTGATAGAGATTAAAGTTGCCATTACTTGGAATGAGAAGATCTTCCAATAAGAATATCCTTGAAGAAAAATTAAAACTACTATTAATTGGGTTGGATACTTAGTATTATATACAAAGAATTGGTTTACCAACTCGAGTTTCGCCAACTCGATTAAGCCGAATCGGTGATTAATTGTCAACTATAAGTGGTCATTTCTACTAAATAACAAACACAATTCCATGGCCAATTAACTAATAAGCATTGGTGAAACCGGCTCAAATGATTCTTCACGAAAAACATGCTTATCGCTTGTTTACCTTTTTTTAAAAATGTATAAATAACAGAACGCAGTATCATTTGTGTTTTACTTTTTAATTTGATAGAACTTAACTTGATTAATTAAGATTGTACAATATATCGATCTGTCGATGTTATTTATCCAAAGAATAATTAAAGTTGGACTCTTGAGATAAAAATTAAACAAAATGAAAATACGGGCAATTAAGAGCCACGGTAATTGGAGCGATTATATCAACATATATTTCTCAATACTACATATATATAACAAATATGTTTCGGTTTAATTCACGCCATCTTCAGAAATCTGTATACTTACTTGTCTGTATACTTACTTTGATTTGCGACTACTTGAATTGTATCAAGGAAGTTGTATGAGATTACCAAAATGTTTTGGAATTATTCATCAAGAGATTTCATTATATTAGATTGCTGAAGATGATTTGAATTAAGTCGAAACGTTCGATTTTTATTATATGTAATATGTAATGAGAAATATATGTTGATACAATAATATAATATCGCTCCAATTACTGTAAATTTAGGCTCTTAATTGCCCGTGTTTTCATTTATTGTTTAATTGTTATCTATCCACTTATTGATATTATCTATTCATCTAAGTTATTTATTTGGCAATTTATGGCATTTATCATCTTCCTGCGTCATCTATCTATTAATCTATATTATCTATTCACTTTTCCATATTTTTGATACTTTTTTTACATCTCTTCAATATGTGCACAACAAATACAGAAAAGTTACATTAAAAATGTATACAACATCTGGAGATATTGGATTTTCAACCCTTATTTTATTTTCGTTATGTGAACGATCATTATGGCAGTTTCAAAAAATTTCGTTAATTTTACGCTTGAGACCTTTAATTCTTTACATGATAGATTGAAAATACTCTAGAATTTGATGACGACAGAATAAATTTTTTGGATATTACCATTATAAATAATAACAATTTAATTGAATTTGACTAATATGATAAGCTTCGGGAAGATATCTTAATTTTTTATCGTCGCATTCATTTTCACAAAAAAAGAAATATAATAATAGGCTTGACGGATAGAGCGTTTTTATTATCGGACCCTAAATATCATCAAAAAAATTTTGAGCACATTATTAATATATTATTAAAAAAATAATTATCTAGTTGATTTAATTTTTAATACTATTAACGCATGTTTAAAATTTCTTATTCATAAGGATAAGAAACAACAGATTAAATCAAAAGTTGAAAATAAAAGTGAATTTATCTTTTGTGCTTCCTTATATTCCTAAAATTTCAGAGAAATTTAAAAGAATTAGCAACATTTTTAATAGTAAATTAGCTTTTAAATAAATTAAACAGTTTAAGGTACAAAAAGACATCCTCCTAATTGAAAAAAAAAAATATTGTATACAAAATTGTTTGTCCTATGATGCTTCATATGTTGGATAGACAAGGAAAAAACTTAAAACTAGATTATCTGAACATCGAAATCATATTAATCGTAATATTAATATCCAATCAGTGATCACAGAATCGTATTGAATATTAACGACTCCGAATTTTGGATTCCATTGGGAGAATATTGAAGAGTGGTTTCTTAATAAACGATTAATATCTGAATGTCTCCATATTCTCATGCAACAAAATAGTCTCAATTTACGCTCAAATACGAAGGATTTACATCACGTTTATATTCAATTATTAAAAGACATTAAATAATTTTATCTTTTTTACTTATTTAATTTTTTTGTTTATATATTGACGTTGTCTTTTCTTCCTTGTATATTTTCTTTGTTGACCGACGTTTTACTTATTACATATAATGTAACAGTATTGTTTCTTTCGAGCTATGATTAACATGCGTCTAACAAGATTTTCACTAGTTTTAAGAAATTTAAATTGTTTTAACTATTATTTTTTTTAAATTAATTTAAACTATTATTTTTTTATCTAATGTTTGACGACGAATTTCTTTTTTGTTCTGAGTGAGTCATTTTTTATAATAAAATTTTTTAATTTGGTTGATTTGATTTGAAATATTGTATTAATTTTTTGATAGATTGTACGACATCAAATCTGTAAATCTGATGGTGATTTTCCTTAGACGTGCAAGGAATTAAATTTTGATTTTTATAGTTGCTGAGGATGGCACCAAGTGTGCTGAAACATACTATATTTTGGAAAAAAAAACTTAAAGTTACATTTTGCGTACTAATTACCACGCTGATTCTCATTTGTTCGGATTTTAGATTCTTTTTGCTTTTGAATTTGGGGAGTCTGTAAGAAGATTACATTATTACTATTTATATTAAAAATATTGCCACATTCTAAACGTGCAATAGCAATTCGCGTTAATTACCGATCGAAGTTTCACTAAAGAGTATGCAAGAAAACGAGAATAAAAAAAGAAAGTGACTATGCCGCCGACACGTCACATAATATTTGTATAGATTGAATGAGAGTGCAATGAGTATGTTAGTAAAGATTGATCGATATACGCGGAATATTTATATTCTAAACTACTAAAATAGAATGAAAAAATGTGCAACAGTGTCATAGTGAAATAAATATTATACTTACTTATTAGAAAAACATCATAATTCCTTTAATTATTCTCAAATCATTTCATTATTTCTATTATTACATTTGTTATGTACAAAAGAATTATACACTCTGGTACACTCTTGGATTAAGGATATATTTTCTCTTGAGGTAGTTCGTATAGTATGTATTGTGATCGTAATCTCCATTGACGACACAACTTTGCGTTTTATTTTAACGTTATTCGATAGTTAGTGATTTTACTTAGATACTCAAGATCGACAATCATATATTAAATCGTTACGAACGTAAACTTCTTTAACTTAAGTTGGGCGCCAGGTACAAGTGAGCGTGCCACTCTTCGTTATTTTTCTAAATTTCGATGATTATTCTCAACATATCTCAATTGTGACGGACGATAACCGACTATTCAGCTTCGCAACAAGCAGAGATGGGTGCGGGAAATCGGAAAGCGAGAGAGAAATTATAATTATATCTCACTTAATAAAAAGAAGAATAACAGGCGTATATTTATATCTCTTAACAGTTAGATAAATGATCACATCACGTAATATACGGTAACTATAATTATTCTTATTTCACTATAATCGGAAACCTTTGAATTGTATAACACAAAATAACAGGAAGAACGCGGACATACTATTATTACAAAAGTCGCTACAATGTTGCCAACCGAACAAATCGTACAATTATAATCACGACTTTTCTGCAAAACATCGTACAAATGATCTCTTCAGCTTTATATAGAATTATTCGGGAATCCGAGTGGCCCCGTCAACGCAAAAAAGGGAAGGTTAAAATTGCTGCGTACAATGGGAATCCAATATACAATTACGCGCAAAACGAAACACGGCGACAAGATTGTGGCAAGAGAGCGGCGAGTATTATACGATAAGAGAATACGGTAATCTAGGTGATTCGAGTGAACGGCACGTGACAGCCAAAGATTAATTACTCGCGGTAACTTCTTGTATGAGCCATAGCCTCTCGGTTTGAATTGGGCGTGTGCGATTCATTCGATTTCGCAATATTGGGGATCGGCAGTTTTACGATGTTTTTACTCTTGTTTCACCGGTAAATCCTCTTTTTTGGTCTTTTCCTCCCCAATAACTTGGTTCTCTCGCTCTCTCAACAGTACCAATACATTATCCGGGATCCTGAGTCCTCGCTGTGCTTGATTCAGCTGGTGCCATAATGCAAGTGATTTTGGCAAGCCCGGCGGGGGACAGGCCGCGAGGTCCTTCGGAATCGAGACATCCCGGCGCCTGATTGGCCGATAGCCGTGTTGCGCAACCTCGCGAATCACGTGGGCCCGCGATAATAACTTCGCGCAGCTTGGCGCGGAATCCGAATTTCGAAGGAGTAGCCTTTTCTTGATTGATTCTTCTCATTTCTCACATGGAATTCCTCCTGCATCACGCAGTTCTTCTTACTCGAGTCTTAGACCGCTGTGGTCTTCTTGGTGGACGTTTTACTAGGCTAGCTTCTTCCTGAAAAGTTGCATCATCCTGGAAGTACGTACAGCTTGTTCACATACGAGACTTGCCCTGGAGTTTCGATGTCTTTTCCTATAAAACAAGATCGACTCTAAAAAGGCGCAGCTAACATATGTAAGCAAAGTATGCAAAAATCAAAGAGTGATATAACTTGCGTACTACCGCTACTGGGAATAGTCGAATAGTCTCTTCAATAACAATCTTTTTTGGCGGCTCTTCTTTGCAACCGGGTAAGACAGCTCGATACAATCCACGCACACAGTTATCCTCAACCTGGTTATCCTCAGTACTTCTTGTAAAAGATAATAACAAAAAAGAATAAATCAATATGATGCATGAAAGTTAGCGCTCGCATGCAAATTCGCTCGGCCTCACAAGCTGGGAGGATTCAGGATTCACTTAGCTTATCCGCGACACAGTGACAGATGAAAATGTTATGTCACAATATAAAAGTACAATACTCGCCGGACACTACCGGAAAAAGAAGAGGGTAAAGTTATGCGCGCACTAACCTAAACGTACCGCTAAACCGTAAAATCTTTAGTGTCTTCTCCTCAGTGGGTTTCTAATTCACAGCGCCGGAAACTCATGGGCGTGAACCTTTAAACGTTCTAAGTCTAACACTTCCTTCCCACAAGAAGATTTCTTTCTAGAAAAAGTTCGTATAAAATTCGGCGAATTTAGAAGGTAATCTTCTTTCTCGAACTGGTAACTCTCTTCGGTTTCTTCCTGGTTCTTCCTGAGCTGTTCGCGTTTTCGCAAGTTTCTGTTTGGGAATTGTTTCTTTAGCTTGCGCGATTCTAAGTTTCGTGTTTTCTACGACGTTTTAGTCTTGATCTTGGACTATTATTTGGTTTCTTCGAAGCAAAAATTGCTAAAACCGTTCTCGGATCTCCATTTGCGCATTAATTTTAGCTCGAGAAGAGATTTAGCAAGCAGATTTTTCTTCTCCGTTTTGCGCATCTGATCTATGTGCCTTTCTCAGATTCTGCCATCGTCTAACGCAGTTATATAATGTACTTTCCTGATACGCCGAATGATTTTTTCAAAACACCATTTTTACTTTCAACTTGTTATAATCTCAACATTGAATTCTCTCTTCTCTCACAAAAACATTTTTTACATTTCTTAAACGCATTCATGTCGGGATATATCTTGGATTTATCCAAGATTTATCCGATAAACATTAGATTTGTGCGCATCTTCTAAAAATTAAATCACAAGTTGCAATGCTAGTAACGCAATAGAGAATTTGTATTAGCACAGTTTGTACTGCATTTTCTAAAGATAATTTCTTATTCTTAGGATTCGCAAGCATTTTTCGCAAGTTCTTCAACGTTTGGACGAAATAATGCCAATCCGTTTAAGGCCGGATAGAAGGAGCAGTGAATTTGAAGGTAATCCTATTTTCTTTTAGTAATTGCAAGAATATTGTAAAATACGATCGTTGTCCATAACCATTATCTTTGACAGTTCGAAACTGATGAAAATCTCTTTGCATTCGTTAATAGTATATTTTGTTTGATATTTTTGACTATGCGCACGAAAGCTACTTGGAGTAGGCATCCACAAAAACAAAGAAAAATGCCCATAAAGGACTCTGCATAAACGCAACTATGAACGCATTTGAAATGATCTTCCATTGGTTCCCATTTGTGTGTTTCTGCTTTTGCTGGATTATTCTGTGTTTCATTACAAATTCTATAATTTCTAGCTAATCGCTCTATCGCATTATTTATGCTGGGCTATCAAAAATAATTCCTCGTCAGAGACTTCATCCGTAAAACGCAAAATCACAATATAGCCAGCGACACTGAACGTTAGTTTTAATGTAGATGTCCTAGGTCACATGACTCGCCGCTGTTGTAAAGTATACAGTAGAACTATGATAGGACAGGCTCTTAAATTTGAATTTCTGTTAAGTTCCTAATTTCTGTTACGTCCGCCATTCCTAAATGTTATAATATTCCTAAATGTACAAACCGACACATGTGCACTAAAAATTGCAGACAACTAAAAAAGTTTAATGTCGCTAGGTATGGTATTATATTTTGCAAAATAGCCTTTACGCAGTTCTGATAGAAATCATTCTCGCAATTGAGAATTATGGCTTTACTGTTGCAAAGAAATATACTGTTGCAAAGAAATATATTAAAGGTTGTTTCACTTGTATTTACATAATAGAGAAAACAGTACTAATTTTTATAAAAATGATCAATTTTTATGCTTTTTAAATGATTCATTGTGAATTACGTACATATATACTGCAGCTGTGTTCTGAAATTCATTGTAAGTGTTGAAAATGTATAGAGTAACTCCGGCAAATACGCTGCGCTGGGATTTATGCCGCAGAAGTCAAAAAATAAAAGAAGTGGGGATAATTTTCCTGCAACTATTCTATTACATGCCTTTATGTTATATTAGTATTATGATTTCAGGTTCTTACTGTTAATATTAATGAATTTATTGTGAGTTGAATCGATTTGTTACTATAATAAGTAAAATCATAAATTATAATCTACATAAAATGATTAATGTAGGCATGTAAAAGACTTAGTGGTTATTTCGTCATATATGCAATGGAATAGTAAAGCATGTTGTGTAGCAAAATACAAGTGCTTTGCTTTTGTATTCTTTGTTTAGTTTGTTATCGTATTCTATCTGTTTGAGATATACAGCATTTTTAGCGAGCAGGATTTATGCCCAAAACATACAAAATGCGCAGAATTCAGTGCATTGAATGCAATAAACGCATTATACGAAATATGTCCTAATGTCATAATATATGTATATAGGAATATGTACCAGGTGTATAAGCTTAAATCCACTGTTTTTTAGTCAGAAAAACACATTTTTTTTTCTTAGGAAGCAAAAACAAATTTATTCAAAGTACTTGCCCTCGCTAACTATACATTTTTCCCATCTTTCAGGCAATTTGTGTATACCACGCCAAAAAAATTCCTCATCTTTCGAGGCAAACTACTCATCAAGCCATTTTCAGCCTTCGTAAGAATCGAAGCCGCTCAGCGAGCGCATGACCCATCGACGAAAACAGGTGATAGTCAGAAGATCTGATGAGTAAGCGGGATGGAGTAGCACTTCCCAGTTGAGTGTCTCCAAATAGTTTTGAATCATTGTTGACGTGTGCGATGATGTGTTGTGTGGAGGAAAATCAGCTTGTCATGTCTTTTCCGATAATGCGATCTTTTTTCGCGCAGAGCACGGTGCAATTTGATCAGTTGTTGGTAGCGGTGAGCATTAACAGTTTCACCAGGTTTTAACAGCTCGTAGTAGATGACACCCTCCTGATCCCATCAAACGCACAGCATCGTCTTCCATCCGAAGCGATTTTCTTGAGGAAGATGTTGATGGTTGGGCGGGATGAATCCAAGATTTCTTGCGTTTAGGATTCTGAAAATAGATCCACTTTTCATCGCCTGTCACAATCCGATGCAGGAACGACTTTCTTTTTTGTCTGGCAAGCAGAATTTGGCATATATTTTGGCGTCGCTCCATCTGTCTATCGTTCAGTTCATGCGGCACCCATTTTCCGATCTTTTGAACCTTCCCCATGGCATATAGCCGCATGGAAATGGCTGCTTGAGAAACACCCAATTGCTTGGCAAGCATTTTTTGCGATTGGGTATCGTTCTCGTCCAAAAGAGTCTGCAATTGACAGTCCTCAATCTTCCTTGGGCCGATTTTCACGCTTCTTGTCACTCAGGTCAAAATTGTCGCCATTAAACCGGCGAAATCAATCTGCACGTTGTTTCCGATAAAGCATTGTCGCCATAGGCCTCCACAAGCATTCGATGCAATTCGGCAGCCGATTTCTTCAAATTGAAACAGAAAAGCAAAGCTTTTTTTAGCAAAAAACTAGACATGATTACGAAAGAAAAAATGTATGTTGTTATATGAAATTGCTGATGTGCACTGGTTAATGTTGACAGATGTCAAACACATAAAAAAAAGTGTTGTGTGCCCAGAGTAGCTTTGTACGCTCACTAATGCCACTTATGAGCAAACAACGGATTTAAGCTTATATACCCTCTATACCTTAATGTATGTAGGAAGATTATAATTTATTACTTCATATACAGAATACGCCATCTGGACAAATCGAACAATTTCTTTAAACAAAATGTTTTTAATGAAAAATTAAATATTACAAAAAATCCTTTTATATAGCACTTGGGGGATTCTTGTAGAACACAATTATTCGATACATTCTCTATTAATTTGAATGACGGCCTCTATTCTGGATTTGAAGCGTTCGCACGCACGCTGTAATATAGCGCTGCCCATGCCGACGAATACTACCTCAATAGCAGTTTTTAATTAAAGACGTCACATTGGGATGCCGAGACTTGTTTGTGACTCTTTTAACTGTGCTCCATACGTACTCCAAGAGATTTAAATCTGGGCTGTTGAAAGGCCAGAATGGGAGCCGAGACGAGCAACTCGGCTTGTCCCGGCAGCCTCAGAGATCATCTATCTTTAATATGTACGATTTCGAAGATCCTCCTCGCAATGTTGGCTCGCTTACACCAACAATCGATGCTAATTTTCGCAACGATTGCCTTGGATCATCTAAAATCAGCGCTTGAGCTCTTTTGAAGACTTCAGGGATTCTCGGGATGTGTTCTTTCGAGTGACTCTTCCTCGCTGACATACTGGAACCTTCATTGGACTGTTCTCAAACTGTATATTTTGCACATAAAGGGTCATAAACGGTTGATCTCGGGTATCTAAAGAATTATTTCCATTGCTGAGCGCCTAGCGCGAAGGTCTTCAATAATCGTGGTCTTCAGTAATCTTCGATTATACTCCGCACTTGGTTTCAACATCGCGACCATTTTGAGAATATGACTGTTAACTAACAACATCAGGCTTCGGACGCCAACAACAACCTCTGGCGGAGGCACAATATAGTGAAAATTTTAAATTGAAATTTATCCGGATTTTGGTGACGCATCCTGTACATATTTATCATTCTTATTCCTTAATAAAACTTTATAAACATATTTTATAAGTTATTGTGTCATTATACGTCTTATTTATATGCATTATTTGTAAATTTTTCGTGAGCCGTACATATCTCCTCTCCCCCTATGAGTAGTCATATATCCCATCCCTTCTATGGGACATACGGCAAAAATGCAAGGGTTTCAAAAAATTTATTTTTTAATATGAAAAATAAATATTTATTTTTTCGGATTTCTAATATTTTTTTCATAATAGTAAATAGTACAAAGTTTTTACTGATATAATTTGTTTATTATAAACATAGTAAATAATAAATTAAGTTTAATAGGTATGGCGTATATACCGGAATTATCCTAGTATACATATAACGTAAACTGTAAATTTCAGCGCTGGTTGAATTTTGAAACACAGCCTACATACGTGTATGTATATAGAAACCGAGACATCATGAATATCACGGGGTATCATGGGTCATACCAATTGTTTAACATAATCTCTAGAATGTTTAAGTTAATACTACTGTACAACAATCATTAATACAATTATTATTTCATTGCCCATACTTTTTATATAGGTAGCATTAAATTTTATCATATCGAAAAGCATCGATTGTTAATGGTTTTCGTGGTGCAATAACAACTTTTTAATCACATAAAAACATTTTAATATTGTGTTTGCAGTAGAAGATACATATATGAAGATAAGATATAAGTTTCTGCGCATCTTTTCTCAACTTACTACGTCATAAGTAATACTCTAACATTTATTTTTTATAATTTTCTATTATATGTATAATTGGGTTATATTAAATATTCACGATGAAATGGGACAATACAGAAAATATATGTACTGTAAAAGAACAGTGTATAAGCAATTAATTTTATTTTATCGTAATAAATTTTATATATTATATTAATGATTATTTCTCATTTGTTTTTTTATAACTTTCTATTTAATTATTTATTGTAATAATTATTAATTATAATTATATTTTATTGTTTTTTTATATTTAATTATATTTTATTATTAGTGACTATGCTAAGAATGTAAGTTAATTGAAAATATTTTTCAACTTTCGTTATTTCTTGAATAATCCTATTTCGTGTGACTATTTTGTGTATGGTACTCCGAATATGGGACACCATGAGTCATTTCTTAAAAAAATATATTTATATTTTTTTTTAAACTGTATAATAAATGTTTAATATAATATATTGTAGGACCGTATATGTGTGATAACACAAATTATAGAAATCAAAGTCTTAAACGGTTTAGCTGGATCTTAAATGCTTGTATGATTCTTATGTGAATTTATATACTACGTATGTAGTTCTTAAAAACGCGCGCCGAAATGATTTTTCGGTCTTGAAACGCTAACTCTACTAAACTATCACAGTAATATCGCGAGTTAAATTGACTAGCAATTTAATAAATTTTTGATGCGTATTTTCGAAACGATCTTAATAATGTTGAATGACATATTAAAACCTTAAATAATTAATTCTTATTGCAAAAAATATTACTTCGGCCGAGAGTCGAACCTGGATCTCTTTCATTCCATGTGAGCGTTCTAAACCTTCAGATTACTGAGGCCTTAGTAATATTCTTCGCAATAATTGGCATATAAAGGAACAACGTCTTTTTAGTCGACATAAATAAACAATATTATAGAATCAATAGGTAATACTAATTTAACAGAGTTAGCGTTTCAAGATCGAAAAATATCGTTTCGATATGCGTTTTTAAGGATTACATACGTAGTATATAAATTCACATAAAACTCATACAAGCATTTTTGAGATCCAACTAGACCATTTAAGACTTTGATTTCTATAGTTTGTGTTACATACATGTACTATAATATATTATATTATTTATTTACGTTGCCGGTTCTTCTCTATACCATATTTATAGTCATTCAACTGCGCACCGAATTGTTTTTCCGGACTTATAAACGTAATTAAAATACTGTAATAATATCAAAATTAAATTAAAATTGATAAACAATTCATAATTCGATGTTCAATCAGGCATCATATAAGAAACATGTTAATGTGCTGAAAAATTGTAAATAAATTTGTTGTGAAAAATATTACCTTGGCCGGATTCGACTTTAATTCTAATTTAATTTGTAATATTACAGTAGTTTAATTGCATTTATAAGTCCGGGAAACTAATTTGGCGCTTAGTTTGAATGATTACATATACAATATATATGTGTAATATATAAATATATATATATATATATATATATATATCACGATTTTATCGATTGCGAGTCACTTGTTAAACTGATAAATAATATATATAAATATATATATATTATTTATCAGTTTAACAAGTGACTCGCAATCGATAAAATCGTTGTTTAGCATCGATATTTCTACATTATTCGTCGTTATAGTGGATATTTTTGTATTACAATTTTGTCTGGAATTTAAACCGCAAAATTTACTTCTGCATTTGTGCTTCCTAAGATCTCGATGTCCATGAGACCATCCAGTATATTAACTAGTTATGGATAATAATTAGGAGATAATCAAAGGTGTATAGACGTTTCTATTATCAACGATGTCAAGCTGAAGAAGATTAGAAAATTTAGCCGAAACTTGTATTCAATAATGTTAAATACATTCAAGTATACTGAGGTTCCAGTAATTTATGCGCACCGACAGCACGGATTTCTAAATGCCCTAAATTAATTTATTTATTATCGTTTAAGTTATTTTATATATATGTGCGCGCGCGCGCGCGCGCGTGTGTGTGTGTGTGTGTGTGTGTATGTATGCATATATGTAGTATGTATAATATACAATTCACATTGAATTATTTAAAACATTAAAGATCCAGCTTCGACCAGTATAGGCTTCTAGTTTATCGATTGCGTCTATATATGTACGGTCTAAAATAAGATAAAATAAGATTTTATTGTTTTCTATTTTTACTAATTGTAATTTTTGCACATATTTATTTATATAACTTTACTTTTCTTATAATGCAGTTAGAGATGACGTAATTATATTAAATCATATTAAAGATCGAATTCGATTAAATTTTATAACTTATTACATTTTAATAGCATCCAGAAGTACAGTGTTTTCATATATGAAATAAGGAATTACTCTTTTATGGAATCACAATATCTGGCACTCTTATAAGACAAGTTTATTGCTATTATTATTTATTACGGTATGAATGGTCATGCGCGGCATTTGTACTGATTTCTTCATATTGTTAGTATCACATAAGTATTACCGTTAACGCCGCAATGTCGTCGCTTCACTCGCTCTCTCGCTCCCTCTTTCATTCTACTGATGCCTGTTTATACAAACATAGGGCTAAGGCTCTCGTAATTAGAATATACCTCTTGAAAGATTCTATTTGCACGGCGCGCTGAACATCTTCGCTGACAAGGACGTTCCACCGACCAGTACCACTGACAAAATTTTGTCATCTTAAGTGAGTTATATTTCACGTTCCCATTTCTTCCTTAGTTTCCCTTATTTACCGTAGCCTGTATCGTTACTTTTATTTATTTGACCATAATACCGGGAAATGGATGCATGCGCTCGAAATTTTGCATAATCTGAAATTCAAATTGTGATCGACCGCCTGATCTGAGAGATGTTCTTTTGATTTTTACGACGCTCCGCATTCATTCGTATGCTGCGGTCGTCGCTTGCTCTCAAATCCGATTACGCGTTTAAGTCTTGTGCTTCGAGATACTGGCGTCTACCATATATTTCCGTCTTTAATGTAAGTCTTGATTGTACAGTAGACGCGATGAAGCATGTGATCAACCGCGCGATGAGATTACTCATCGGATTATGCGAATGAGTCAGCGCGGCAATATGCGCACACTAATATATTTTGCAGAATAAATATTCTATCCTCTAATAACGATGTAATGCGCAAATAATATTCTGCGATACTCGCGTGATCAACAATATCATCAATGTGCTTCGCTGATATGTGCACGAGCGTAAAAGCTGGATTAGCAGCCTTTTGTCTCATTAACATTGCAGCACATTAACGTTGAATCAATATTTCAGAAATATTGAATTGCAATATTACGAACATTGCAATACCACATTGCAATACGAAATGTAGATTCAATGTTGAAGAGATGTTGCGGAAACGTCGAACGTCCGGTGAATTGCATCTGTGAGACGTAAAAAGTTTTTCGCACATTAATTCAGTTTTATTATTAAAATAAGTATTATTGTGATTAACATCATATTCTGGAACATACACAACAAAATTATAATTAAAAGAAATCCTTCTCCTTTTGAGAATTAATTTCCTTATTTTCCTAAGGTTTCCTGGTTACCCATTCAATCTTTTATCCTATCCAACTATTGGATACAGTGTCTCTGCAATCATATGGGAACTACTGATTTGATGATTCGAATACTGAATGTTAGTGGATGTAAAACTATGATATGTAAAAAGACTATATCGTGTAGTGAACTAGTCAAACATCAACACACGCATGAATGTTCTGCGTAAATACCGTTTAGAAATGAGTTTCTTTAAAAATTCAATTTAATTGATTTAAATTTTCTGTTTAATGACATTTTATTTTTGTTTATTTTTTGCAATATAAAATAGATTTCGATAATTATATATAATTTATTCAATGTCGTTTCAACTTTGCAGCAACATTAACAATTAGTGTAGGAAAATCATTGAAAAATTAATTTGTGATTCAATTTATTCAATATTGTTTCAACGTTACAGCAACATTAACAACACAGGTCTATAAAAAAAAAAACATTTCTTTTTATCCAGAAACAGCAGTATGTAATCCTAAGGTTTTTACATACTAAAATACAAAATTGCTCACGTCAGATTTCCGAGATATTCTAATTCAAAAATGCTAAAAAGGCGTATTTTAGACATTTTTAGATTAAAATATCTTGTAAATCTGATGTGATGGAGCAATTTTGACTACGGATTCAAATTCATGAAAACATCTATGAAAATCATCTATGATTATAAAAGGTCAACCTCTAATAGTACATGGACGTCCTGTAGATGTTCTGTGGATATCTTACCAGCTAAACGCGATGTCCACAAGACATCTTATTGTAGTCCAAGGGCGTACTGAGGACGTCCTGGACTATGAAATGAACGCCTCATTATGTCCTACTTACATCTGCTTGCTCCAATCCAAAGTCTTAAAGATATCCAGTCTTCCGTAATCTTCCGGACATCCGGACATTATCAGAATATCCAGAATATGTCATTGTGTATTATCAAGATTTTTAGAATATATTCAAGACTATTTTAGCACTATTTTAAGACTATTTCAGGATGAATTAAAAGTAACATGTATTTAACACAAAAAACATATTATTTATAAAAAAAGATTTTTTAATATATATATATATATATATATATATATGTGTCTATATATTAGGTGTACAAAAAAGTTCTGAGCTTTTTTTTGTAAAATTCAATCTTTATTCATATGTAATCGTACAGAAATTGGCTTGCTGCGTAACGCCAAGCTGTTCTGCAAGCTCCTTTTCAGTTTGCGTAGAGTTTGTATCCAGCAGTGCTTGCAATTCGTCCGTTTCAATCTTTTCAGGGCGTCCAGCACGCGACTCATCTTTAAGACTGAAATCTCCTTGGCGAAACTTTTGATACCATCTTTTACATGTAGCATGA
>Ga0157364_1001293_pt1 | contig 20905 bp, 15 predicted proteins | sample AttsexASBM2_FD_111476 | JGI IMG/M metagenome (GOLD analysis project Ga0157364, IMG submission 111476) | Fungus gardens microbial communities from leaf cutter ant in Ribeirão Preto, State of São Paulo, Brazil - Atta sexdens ASBM2 | ecosystem: Host-associated > Fungi > Mycelium > Unclassified ...
GTACACACAACACACACACACACACACACACACACACACACACACACACACACACACACACACACACACACACACACACACACACACACACACACGAGACAAAACGTGTGATTTCAACTACAAGGAAATTCTAGTTGTAAGGGAGCGTGAGCATCTTATTCGATAAGATTATGTTTAAGGGTCAGTTGCATTAACAGGCTTAATTAATTATCGCGACAACAAATGATAGTTCTAGCTAAAAACGAAATAAGGGACAAATTTTTGATTAACTGTTATTTTATGATAGTTTTAGTTAACTGTTGTAAATTGAATGATTTAAATTGATTTAAATTAAATTAGGCTTAATTAAGTTTTAATTAGTTTGGTTTTAATCTAAGTTAACTTAATTAATTGAATTAATTTAATTTAAATCAATTTACATTAATTCAAGTTAAAACTCTGATTAGCGCTAATGATAGTGCTGTCGCCTCCGAGTTTAGTTGAATCTTGATTAATTATCTGTAAATCGTATTCTTAGTATATAGATAAGAGAGAGAATGAAAATTTATTTAATTACAAATAATCGACATCTTTATTAGCTATAGTTGATGCAACTAGCTCTAAGAATTAATTGTAAGAGAAACGTAGCGTTCTGCGCCAAGCGGAAGGCCTATAAGCTGTAGCGTGTCGAAGCTAAATGTAATAATTGGACAAGAGAATATTGCCAAATGCAAATAATCAAAGCATGGCATTTCCTAAAATAATCAATCTAAAATAATCGAGATTTTAAAGACGAATAATGAAGCTCGAGTTTAGCGCAAAATACGGCACGTTTACAGCCTAGAAGAGGCTCGTAAAAGTAGCTCAAGTCTCCGTCTCCGATTGTTTATTGCGTGATTAGGCGACAGGAAGTGTATGTGTCAAACGTTTTTGTATATTTGTAACATTTTCGTCGTCGTTGTGCGCAAACACGCGCGGCGCTGTAAGGAGTGATTGCTTTTGAATGTACACTTCTTCTAGCGAAATGTGATATTACTGATAAACGGACGGCCACGATATTAGATCCGTCTCGCGACAAGCGAAACACTGCAAACGTTAAACGAGTCGAGCGTTCATATACAGACTGTCCCGGCACTGTTGCGTACTTTGCTCTCGATTTCATGACTAACTCGCAATGAATCTTTAATATCAGCGTGATATCTTGCAAGTAAAATGAAGCTTCCGATCCTGGTTGTGAAAAATGTGGCGGATTCGTTCGGAGGCGCGATCGAATTTCGATAAAGATTCGACATCGATCGATGTTACTACTATCGCTTGGCACAGAATGTAAAATGCATCCTCTCTCATATGCCAAAGTATGCAGCTGTACCCAGAGTACAACATCTGTGTATTTTCGTTCGGTGTTAAAAACGTAATTTTGCGTACAAAGATTTTTACACGATTGTTTATAAATTATGTTTTTAGGTATTTGTATATATATTTGGAAAATTTGGCACAAAAATTATTTAGGGATTATATATATAAGAAAAGGGATCAAAGAATTATAATTAATTCTAAAAAGCTAATTCTTCTTTTCCATGGTTGTTTATAACTATATACTTCTCTGAGATTATATACATTTGAGGAAAATGCAAAAAAGAATATGCGAAAATTTATTCGATTTAATTTTTTTATCTATTAAAACGTTACTATAATTTTAGAAAAATTAGAAAAATCTGACTTTCAGAAAATATTGAAAAGTTGAAATCTTCAGAGATCAGAAAAGACCAATACGCGTATATATCTCAGAGATGCATGCACAGATAGGGTTAAAAGAGTATACAAGATGTTGTACTTCGGCTGTACGAAACAAGTACATTAAAACCTTATTATTTACATATAATTGCCAAATGCTAGTCACAAATACTGCATTTTTCAGTTGGACTTCAGTATTGTTTATTAATAAAATACCAATTCACGTGCGAAATCTTGTATTTATTCTTACTGATAATTCTTACTGATAATTTTAATCCAAGCAAAAAAAGGCGAGAGTGAAAAAGTACAATTTGCAAAGGAGAGAAACAAACAAGTTCACTTTTTCGATTTAAAATAAAGAAAAATTAATCTTTAATTATTATTTAATCTTAAATTATTAAATATTTCGAGCCTTACCAAATTGACGAAATGCTCTTTTGATTTGCATACACTTTCGATATTTAAACATGTTATCCAGACACGATTAAACATGGATAAAGCTCAATGAAATAAATGAATATGTTCGATGAAGAGCTGACAATTTCGAAGAATGGACTTGTCTGATCCTTGCAGTTATACTTGCAATTCGATTACAAAGATCATCTATTGTATACGCGACGAGGTGTACTAATTTATTTCTTCTAGTCTAATTACAGGGTGTTTTGCGTAAAGCAACTCGGAGTCATATCTGCGAGGGGATACTAACAATGAAAAAAAAGTGCTAGATTTTTTTTTGTTGAAAAAAGATTTTAATTAAAAACAATTTTAATTATCTCTAAAATTAAAAGAAAGCTCTTTCTTTCAAATCAATCGTTCGGCTACTCGGACTGGGACGCTTTAAGTGGGACACCCTGCACATCTTTGTCACCAAGTTCGATTGTTATCAGAGCGGGATGTGCACGATAATCAATCTGCTGTGCGGACTTCTTAATTTTGTAAATACGATGCGGCAATATACGTTTCGGAACTTCTATCAGGATCATGCCGGCGGTCTCTCGATCGGTATTCACGTGATTTCGTAAATATAAAAGAATCTGGAGACACTGGTAGTGTCTCGGCGCTAAGCTACACGCAGTGACACTGCCATGGCTTATAACTGACCGCGAGAACAATTTAATTTATTCACTGTTTCGTTTTGACAAACTTATGAATCTTCTAAAGATGATTTTTCAGTGAAAGAACCACTACTCCCCTTGTTTCCATTACATATATCTTTGTAAAAAAAAGAATACTATGAATATATTTATTTAATCTGTATTTCTCTCTTTAAATATTAAAAGATATTCAAACACATTAGTTGATAATGCGTTTTCGCCGATATACATTTACATGCGAATAATATAACACCATATGCGAATGTGATAATTACTTTAACATCGCCGTAGGGTAATTTGTGGGATCAGTTGATAATTTTAAATACTAATATATATTATACTTAACGTCAATCACGCACCCGAACACAAGAAACGAATCCTGTCCTTCGTTATCGGTTTGTCACAATGAAATGGTATATGTAAGCGTATGAGATAATCGCGTATGTATTTGATTACCCATGTTTGTACTGCAATGTTGAAAATAAACATTTTTTGAGATTAACACTTTCGATTCCTGTCACCGAAGATTTACTCTTTTATAAGTGTAAAATTCACAACAATATATTTCCGTGCGCAAATAATTAATGGAACGTGCACGAAGAATTATTTGCACACAAGAAATTTGTTTGCTGCATAAAAATTTATTATTTCCTACAGGAATACCATCAACTGACAAAAGTAATAATAACCGCCACTCTCGGGCTTTTTCTTTTTTCTTTCTTTCAACAAATAGATTCTATTTTAAGGTGGAATACCCAGAGTCTTTCTCACCAGCTTTTGAGCTATCTTCTCAAATTCCCCACGATCTTCTCTCCACATCTTAGCAGCATCCACATTGGCACCACTCTCATCATTTGGTTCAGCCAACATACTTACAACACTCAACAGTATCTTCTCCACACTCTGTACTGGACTCCACCTTTCTGCACTGCTTTCGTAACCCATTGGATCATCACCAGGTGCATGCAATATGCTTATGCAGACTCTTCCATCTGCATAAACTAAATAAAAGAAAAAATGTGATTTCATATTTATAATTGACAAAAATTTCGCTGTTCAATTAATAGCTAGTAAAGTATATATCTTGCTTAATAGCGATCTTACTGTTGGGATGAAACATCTCACAGGTAAACTGCATTTTTGGAGGACTTAATGGATAATCTGGAGGAAATATTAATTTTGCTGGAAACACTCCACCTTCAAAGCAGGTTCCCTCGGGTCCACTAAAAATTCCATCAAGAATCAACTCACATCTATTGAACAATTTATGAAAAAGTTTACGTAAAAGTATTATTTATTCAGCAGTAAATAAAAGGTCTTTTTTATTACTGAAGTATATACTCGTACTTTAAATAAAATAAATATATATTTAATATTTGGCGAAAGAGTAAGAAAAAAGATTTTTAGTGTAATTCAATGCAATGACAGAAAAACAAGCCTATTGATTTAAATAATCAAGATACAAAAAAAAGTGGGACAAGAAAGCTGTATAATTCTTGTTATAAAATAACAAGAATTGACAGTGGAAGATATTTGAAGAGATAAAGATCGAAAAAGAAAGAACTTACGTAATGAGAGCCTCCCATTCAAAGAAATTTTCCTCGTTAATCGGGCCGGCGATGATGCCTTCCGGCGGGTTCAAGGTTAGCTCTGCAAGATCGTCATAGTGCAGGCGTTACTGCTTCGCGGGAAAAGCCTCGAATTACGTTTTTAACAAGCGAGCTAACATTACTGCAGTGTAGGAGATTAAAAAGCCGATTCTCACGTTTGTATTCCGCCATAAGTCGTCTGAGCGCTGAGCCTGCCATCGTTTAAATCATACGGATTATTCGTCGGCTGTTACGAAACGTTAAATCATTGGACGACTTCTCCCGTAAGGTCTCTCTTAAGGCTGACCCCGAAGAATGGCCGCGGCAGCCGAGATCATCGGAGCCAATTGATTTTATCACTTCGATAAAACTCTAAGTTTTTCTCGCATGAAGATCTAAATCAGCTGTTTCCTCCAGTTTCTTCCTAACCTAAAAAACTGCACGGTTCTGCACCTGCGCACTGTTCTCCCCACCAATCGTACACTTGACACGTGACACGCCGTAGGCTGCGTTCCAAAACTTCATCAGGATGGGATCATGCGTCGTCGCGTTCCGAAATGCTAATTTTCCGGGTACATATGTGGCGAAAATTCGGACGTTTTCATAAAATCTGTTCTTTATAGACTGCGGTTAAAATCTCATTATAAATGCTTTGAAACGTTTGGTTGACCAATTAGAAAAAAGAATTTTATAAATTGACCAATCAAAAATTGCTTTAAAGCATTTGTAGCATCGTGTTGATTGTATCCATAGTATTGTTCGTTTCTCGAGAGCTGCATTGTTTCGATGAATGTCCGACGTCGTATGACGAATGTTATACAATCAGAGTCTAAAAGGTTATAACAATTTCTTTTTGATGGATTTCGGAACACAGCTTGTTTCCCAAGCGATTAATTCTTATTTATGGACCGATAAATAAAAACCAATCACTCGATGAATAAGCTACATTCCGAAATCCATCGAAAAAAATCTTGTTGCAATCTTTTAAGCTCCGATTGTACATAAGACCGATTGTTCCATCTTTTGATAAAGTTTACCTGTTAGGTAAATCTGGCAATTCGCGCATGTGATTAAATAATCTTGCTACTTACCTAACAGGTAAACTTTACCAAGAAATTGGAACAATCGGCCCATAGTGTAAATCCTACATTTCAAAGCTACGTTCCAAAACTTCTTCTCCGAAGAAAATTTTACTCGAAATGTATAGTACGTAGCATACGTAAAGAAAAATCTTCTTTGGACAAAAAATTTTAGAATGTAGCCTTGAAATATAGGATTCACACTATTGTGGGCCGATTGTTCTAACTTCTTGGTTTACCTGTTTTTTATCTGTTAAGGTCATTCTACATTGATCGTATCTATAGATACACATGTCACAAGTCACAAGCTTGTTGCTTCAGCCAATCCGATACTTCAATTTTAAAGTCGTATGATGCTTATGATGCTACGAATGGCCTTTAAGTAAGGTTAACAAGGTGAAAATTACAAAAGTGAGCGAATTTATTAGAATACTGATAATTTCATTGGCCAACACCTAATAAATTTGCTCGCTTTTGTAATTTTCACCTTGTTTGAAAATACAGAATTGATCCCAAGGTTGTAAAAGTTTTTTTTCAGTTGATTTCGGAATGCAGCTTATTCATCGAGTGATTGATTGATTTTTATTTATCGGTAAGAAAGAACCAATTGCTTGGAGAGCAAGCTGCATTCCGAAATCCATCAAAAAGAAATTGAATCTTTTAGACCCTGACTGTACAACATCCGTCATATGATGTCCGACATTCATCGAAACAATGCAGCTTCCGAAAAACAAAACGAACAATGCTTTTGGCTAAACTGTTAAACTGTTGCACCAATTCATTTTTTTTCCTTTTCTCTCTAGGAGGAAAGAAGAGGAAGAAAGATGAACTGGTGCAAAAGTTCAGCCAAAAAGAACAGGCCTATGGCGTCTCGCTGCTCTAGAAATTTTCGGGAGGAAGGAAATTTGTAGACTGTTTCGCATTTTCATTCGTCCATTTATTTCGCGGTGATTAACCCCTATGTTATACAGCCAATAACGAAACGAGGTTAAATGCATCGATTTCCAGGTACTCAAAGGAACATCCGAAGATTCTGAGGAGTAAGCTAAAGTCAAAATGATGACGAGTTTGCAGACTTGCTTGAAGACATCCTGAATTTTACAGTGACAATATCAACAGTATTCCAGGAAGACTTGTATGTATCGTGTGTGTCTTGTGAAATGTCTGAATTAGCTGTGCAATAAATTGCAATGCGTTATTTTGGCATCGTCGCCAACAATGCAGTACGCGGTCTCACTTTTGTCGCATAATTACAAAATTTTAGCGAGTGACAGCGAGTGAAAAGATTTAATATTGTGGGAGATCATTTCGCGTACTGCTTGATAAAAATCGGGACGCTAAGTCGAATCAAAAGATTTGTCGCGATGGCATCAATATTTTTGCGAAAATAGCATTGTTGATAGCTACGATAATGGAGTAACCAAGTGATAAACGACGTCTAACTTTTGACTTTAAAGGTTACTAATTGACGAATCTTTTTGGTAGCTTAACAGGCACGAACAGCCTGTGTTGTATATTTAACTTCTCAACATCGTGAGAAGAAGCTGAGCATGGCTTCGGCGATATTACAGGTAAGTAATTTACAAAATTAGAAGATGAGATATTAACAAAATTACTGAGTAATCAATTTTACAGAAGGCCATAGATCTTGTGACAAAGGCTACAGAGGAGGATCGCAATAAAAATTATGAGGAAGCTCTCAGATTATATGAGCATGGCGTTGAATACTTCTTGCATTCAATCAAATGTATGTCTAGTAACAAGTAATTAATATCTAATAATAAGGACCTCTTTCATCAATTTCTGGTTAAATTAATCGACAATTAACTCCCAGAAGTGTCAACAGCAGTTTAATGTATCTAGAACATCTCTCTTCTTCTTCTATGTTTAGTTCTCATATTGATTGAGTTAACCATTGATTAGCATTAATCGGGGTTGGTGAAAAAGACCCTAAATAAACATTAGGATATGCAAGTTTAATAATTTATTGTGTAATTAATTGTATTGTATATGAATATTTAAAGTTAACATAATTGATTTAATAATGTATCTCAGACGAGACGCATGGAGACAAGGTGAAGGAAAGCATAAGAGCAAAATGTATGCAGTATTTAGAAAGGGCAGAAAAATTAAAAGAATACTTGAAGAAGAATAAGAAAAAACCAGTTAAGGCTGGAGCGGACAACTCCAAGAACGAGGATAAGAAGAGCGACAGTGGTGACAGTGACATTGACAGTGATCCTGAAAAGAAGAAATTGCAAAGCAAATTGGAAGGCGTTATAATTAACGAAAACACAAACGTTAAGTGGAGCGATGTGATTGGTCTCGATGGAGCCATAGAAGCTTTAAAAGAAGCTGTTATTCTACCTATGCACTTTCCTTATCTCTTTACTGGCAGACGTATACCTTGGAAAGGTATTTTATTATTTGGGGTAAGCAATTTTAAATACGACGAACTTAATTATATTTATTTTTACTCGAGATATATTCTTAATTTTTGCTATTTAGCCACCAGGAACCGGTAAATCATATTTGGCGAAGGCAGTGGCAACAGAAGCTAATCAAGCTACTTTCTTCTCTGCATCATCATCGGATTTAGTAAGCAAATGGTTAGGAGAATCAGAGAAGCTTGTAAAAAATCTGTTTGAATTAGCACGACAAAAGGAACGTAGCATTATATTTATCGATGAAATAGATTCTCTCTGTTCGTCGCGATCAGATAATGAGTCAGAATCCGCAAGAAGAATAAAAACAGAATTTCTAGTTCAGATGCAAGGTACGTTTTCAAATATTTATCTATTTTGTTTTTGTCAAATTAAACACAAAACAGTTGGACTAATGTTTTTATTTGTATATATATAACAGGTGTAGGGAACAATAACGAGAATATACTTGTGCTGGGGGCCACGAACATACCTTGGGTCTTGGATTCTGCAATTAGACGAAGATTTGAAAAGAGAATTTACATTCCGTTGCCCGAAAAACAGGCACGCTCTGCTATGTTCAAGCTCCACTTGGGTAATACATCACATTGTTTGACGGAAGAAGATTTTAAGAAGTTAGCGGCTTCTACTGATGGTTATTCGGGAGCCGATATAAGCATCATTGTACGAGACGCTCTAATGCAACCGATTCGACAAGTGCAAACAGCTACACACTTTAAGCGGGTTAAAGGACCGTCGCCTAAAGATCCTAATGTTATCGTTGATGATTTACTTACTCCATGCTCCCCTGGTGACCCGGCTGCCATAGAAATGAATTGGATGGAAGTAGATGGTGACAAATTGTTCGAGCCACCAGTTACCATGGTAAAATTTATAGAAAACTCGTTTTTTAGATCCTGCCTATATTGAAAGAAATATTAGGAACAGGAATCAATTAAATATTAGAGAAATTAAAAAATTAGGAATAGAAATTAAACGTAATGCACAATGGATATAAATAAAATGACATAAAATTCTATTCTTAATTTTTTTTATTTCTTTTATATTTAGGCCCGGTAAGCCTGATCATAATTTAACCAGGTAATGAAAAACTAAGCCTAATATTTCTACTTGTTCCTGATACTTCCTCCATTGTGCACAGGCTTTAGTTATATTATTTTTTTATGTATTTTATGTTGTATGTGTTATATAGTGAGAAGTGTTTTTATCTGATATATATTATTTGTTATCATTTTATAGAAAGATATGTTGAAATCACTAGCAACGACCCGTCCTACAGTGAATGAAGAAGATTTGACAAAGTTAGAGAAATTTAAGGAAGATTTTGGTCAAGAGGGTTGAGAGAGTCTTTTGAACTCTCTCATAACTAAGTAAACAGATTTATAATTCAACAAATATTTTTAGTTATACTTGCTTGCCTTATTCCTCTTATGATACTCGCTTGATAATATCTGTATAAATATGTTATATTTGGAAACGAATTTTTTTCTCTCGTTTCCTTTAGATCTCTTCTTTTTTTAAGCGTAACAATAATTACAATCTGTTATTACATAAGCTTATTGCTTATTTATTTAGTAAAAATGACACTTGTGAAACAAACCATATATTTTGAGATAAAAAATTCTTAGACTTTTATCAAGCAGTCAAACAAGAGGTTGATTATTTTTTATCATAAAGTGCAAAGTAGGAAAAATGTTGGTGATACATTTACGGTATATGGCATGGCTCTGTGTTTAATGCATCACTATTGTAATCACTATAATAAGTACCTAACAAATTAATTGTAAATCATAGATTTTATATAGCTACTTCCTAATCACCTTTGATTATAATTTCAAACATTCTTGTGTATTACTATCCGAATGTCTCGATTATAATTCGAGTGGGTTTAATCCGGAATCATTCGTAGAGAGTCGAAATCGAATCGTATGTTAGCCAATTAAAAAACATTTCGCTAACTAAAATCGATGGAGTAACGCGAGTATTATGTAACATATTACATACATATTACTGATATTCAGAATACTGTTTTCATGTAAATTGTTTTTATTGTTAACTAAATAAATAACAAGCTGTATACTGATACATACCAGTATTAAAAAATAGTGAGAAATTGCGACAGTTTTAGGGAGGACAATGTCTTAAAAATTCTGAATCCATATAAACGATCGTGATGGTGATATCGTCACGAAATATTCGAACCACTTCGTTCGGCAGAGTCAACAATTGCGACAATTTGGCATCGTCTATTCCATATTCTGTACCACCTAAAGCGTTTCTCAGTAAATGCGTCGCTGCATTGCTATCAAGAGGTTTTTTCTTCAAGCCCTCCTTACGTTGCAACAACATTTCATTTATGTCTGACAATTTCATATTTTTACGAGGTAATCTGAATGGACTGAGCGTAACTTTTCCACTCATATGTTCTCCTACCAAGCGTACCGCTTGTAATGGTGAAATCAGGTCCCATAATCCGTCACTAGCTAATATAAGAAATTTATCCCTCGGCATCAGTCTGTGATATTTGACTTCCGGATTGGCGCTTAAATAGGGCGGTGTATGATAATTTGGAGGAATCGCCGTCTCGCCAAGGAATGGTACCACGACTTCCTTCATAATATTCTTAGTCCACTTGTAGCGAAAATCACCTAATGAGCGAAGTGGTGCTAGTTGCCCAAGCAGTCTTTCCATTTTAATCACAGTTGATCTCTCATTTGGTGGATGTTCCGATAAGATTCTCTCTACCTCCGTGCGATTATCAGCGTTATGCTCTACCGTCATCATTTTAGCCGACCATCCATTTTCTAAATGAAATTAATACAGGACTTATTAATACAGTCATATCTCTCTCTCTCTCTCTCTCTCTCTCTCTCCCTCTCTCTCTCCTTTTAATTAATTAACAACAGAAAGTAGCTCACAAATTAAAAATAAAACAATTGTAATAAAAGGCTGTGGGAATCAACGCAATTATCAGTATGATTATCTTATATTTATTAAAATTATTACATAAACCTTGATGTGATGTCAATGAACATAACCATAATATAATACGATTTTGACGTTTCGATTTATCTTGGAGTCATCTTCAAATTGTATTATATTGTGGTTGCGCTCATTGACATCACATCAAGATTTATATAATTTTAATAAATGTAAGATAATTGCACTGATAACTTGACTCTCACAGCCTTTTATTACAATTGTTTTATTTTTAATTAATATTAAGATATATATAATATGATAAGATAATAAAAAGACAAACCTGAGAGTACTCCTAGGACAGCCTTACAATCGCCAACACTAGCGACATGGAGATGAGGGCCATCTATGTGCGCAACAGCAGCAACTGTACCCGACATTGCGACAGCGAGAGTTTTTGCAGCATCTTTCTTATTTAGTTGTAATAGAGCTTCGTTTGATAGGTCATTATCTAATCTGAGAAACGCATTTTCCAAAGCCTTTTCCATTTGAAATTCTTTTCTAGTATCTGATTGCATCAAGTCTTTTATAAAATTTAAGAAACTTATTTGATAGAGATCTCTGATTTCAGCTACAAATTCTACTTTATCATTGAAAGTCTCGAGTAAATTAATTTTTTTATCAGTACTAATAGAATTCAAATATTGTTCTAATAATTTTGATGGTAACAGACATGCCGATATATAATGAAACAATCTTTTCGATACTACTTGTGCACAGGCACTACCACCATGACCATCAAAAACTCCCAATAATACACCTGCAAATAGATAAAATTGGAAACAATGTATTTGTAGAGACAAAACTAAAAAAATCTTTGAATTTTAATGCCTGATATTACTTATCTATATCATTAGTATTTTTTATCAAGTGGTCGATAAAATCAATGATTTTAGCAAAAAAAAATTAATTCTATTTTCAACAATATTGTTGCATAGTTTTTCTATTATGTATAAAATTTGTGCAACAACAAGTTAATTTTTCTATTGCTGCATTGAATGGCAACTAAATTTTTCCTGCTTTTGCTAAATATTAAACATATACTTAATTTACTGTGTGTACAAAGATACACTAATTTAACTATAACAGAATATCTAATGTAACAGTGACATTGACACTGTTGTTAAAGAGTTACAGAATAAAGTTCACAATTTGGTCTTTGTACCTTTAGTTAATAAACATTGAGCCTCGGATCTTGTATCTTCTATAGGATTATTAGATGCCAATTGATTAGAGTCATAATATTTTATAGATCCTGTACCGGAAAATTCTTTGGTATATTCATTGGCTTGTAAGACATTTGTAACCTACAACGAGAGTAAGGATAATATGCATAATATATCCATAGAGAAGAGATGAGTCACAAAATGCTTTCCAACAAAGCATAGTTAGACACAGTGTCAGAATCATTACATTCTTGTTACTTGCCTATGTTAAACAAAGATAAAACGATTCACTGTGTGTGTCTTCCAACAGCAACATAAATTACATAATGGATCATCACATCTTGTTGTTTGCCAATGTTAAACAGAGATGATCACTGTGTTGTAATGTGTTTGTTGGAAGATACACTGTGTTACACAGTGTCTGACTGTATTCATGCTGGTATCCATAATTGAATCATTTGTGTCCTGTGTATATCTTTTCTTTAAAATGCTAAGAGCATCTGATGAAATAATTATCAATAAATGATAACTATCTCTATTCTTTCTTTTTTTAACTTTATAAATATTTTCTTTAAAAATGTTAAAGTTTATGTAAGAAAAATATAATAATATTTGTATATTTGTAAGAGCAATGAAAATTAATTCAGAACACAAACGACTTATCATGAATGAAGGACCAGAAAATTATCGTGTATACTAAGGATTAAATTAAAATGTACCTCTTGCGGCGTGAGCCGTGGTAATGCCATATACAATCGCTGAAAGCTCTTGTTGCCACAAGACTCGCTTGTTCTAGCATGCACATGCCGAAAACTTTTAACGAAGTCATAGCTGATTTTTTGTAAGACCATCCTATCTCGGAATATCGCCGCGCTCCGGCACCGTTCCTCGTGCTAATATTTCTCTTCGCCCCCGCTTTTCCAGCACATCTTCGATCTCTTATAGGTTAAAGACACTCAAAATAAATATGTACGATCAAGCGTTCTTGAATTTGATGTGTCGTGCGAAGACTCTGTATACTTTATATTGTGATTTACGTAATACAGATACGATTCTCTTTTTTTTCCGGAGTTAATCGACGTGCTTAAACCTTGCGAAATAAAACATCGGATGTATATATGCGTTGTTGTCGCATAACGTTATCGCATGCAGCCGCAGCGTGCACAAACTAACATAAACACGTGTAATCTTCGGTATACTCGACGCTCTAAGCGTCATTAGAAAATGACTTAATGAACAACGTACACAACCACGCGATCACGCGCAAACAATCTATATCAATCTAGACCAATAGATTTATTATTCGCGTAGCTTGCACTTTTTGCACTTTCTGCTAGGAAAACTAGTGCAACACTGATACAATTGAATGCAAATCGATTTATATATTTTCAATGTTAATAAATAAATTAATCCTTTTAAAGTTATGGGTTTATCGTGGTCATCAAAAAAATAGTAATAAAAAGAATTAAATTATTTATTAATAATTTAACTCTAAAGATACGTGAATTCATTTATTAATCAATTGCACTCAGTGTGCTCAAATGTTGCACTAGTTTTCCATGTAATTTTAGATGTAAGGGTCATTTCATAAACTTGCATAGCCGCAAAAACATATGCGTAAAGAAAATGCTGAGGAGGATTCCAAAGAGAGTCGAAACATTCAAAATAAAGAAGATATCAATCCAATATTTGAATATTGGTTGTTCACTAAATAACTGCGCCATTTATCGTTGCTGACACTCATTAGCTTATATTTATCTTTTTGTATTATTTAAAATTCGAGAGTCCTAATATAATTATCGCATAAAGAAAATCATTCAATCTTATTTTACGTTTGTCTTTATGATAGAAATATCATTGGATAATTTTCTTTATGCATATGATTATGCGGCTATGTAAGTTGTGTGGAATGGCCTTAAATCACTTGTTAGAAACTGAGCTTGAGGAAAGCCGACGATGTCATTTCCCCTAGTAATTTTGATCGTCTGGCGATTTGCGCGCCTGCGCTCGATTGTCGGCGTTTAAAATTCAAAACTCAACGTAACGCCAAACGGCTCTTCGCGTTCTTCGGTGACGAGCGTTTATTCATTAGCTTCGTGTTTTTTAGCACGATTCTCTTTCACTTTTGTGACGAAAGAAACTTGCCTCCGACCGAGCGAGCTCAACATACGTCGAGTAACGGTTGTGTAATTAACGATTGTGTAATTAACGATAGACGAAACGCTTGAAATTTTTCGAAGTAGTGGCGTCGGGCGATGTCACGATGTAAGAAGAGCAACGTGAGTGACGTCTGTTCCTTTGCTCTCTGAAATTATGGTACTGTGAGGATCGCAAATTAGTCAAACTCGAGCGGTTGTAGTCTACTAACGATGGTTTTCAGTAAGAAGGATATGGGCAAGGCGTTCTCGCCGTCCAAAGCCAAGAAAGTGGGACTCAAGAGACAATTATCGGCCGGTGGATCAGTCAAGCCAAGCACAAGCAGTTCCACGATAAAAACGGAAGATACTTCTGAAATTTCAATTAAGGTGATCGTACGAGTTCGTCCGCCTAATGAACGCGAGCTACAAGATAACAGTAGAACGATTATCGAAGTTGTCGATGACAAAATGTTGATTTTCGACCCGAAGGAACATGAGACGCCCTTCTTCTTCCACAATGTAGCACAGAAAGGTAGGGACATGCTGAAGAAACAGAACAAGCAACTACAATTTATTTTTGACAGAGTCTTTGATTCGACATCCACCAATACCGATGTATTCGAGGGAAGCACCAAGAGATTGATCAACAGTCTTCTAGACGGCTACAATTGCTCTGTATTTGCCTATGGTGCCACTGGTGCTGGAAAAACTCATACTATGCTGGGTAACAGGGAAGATCCTGGTATTACGTATCACACTGTGGCAGAACTCTTCTCTGAGATTGAAAATCAGAGCAAATATCGTGAATTTACCTTGGGTGTGTCTTATCTGGAAATATATAACGAGAACGTACAAGATTTGTTGCACAAATCAGGCCAATTGCACCTGAGGGAAGATGGTAGATGTGGAGTTGTAGTTGCTGGATTAGAACCTATCGCTATTCAAAACGCTGAGGAATTGTTGTCATTGTTGGCAGAGGGTAATAAGAATCGCACTCAGCATCCAACGGATGCAAACAAGGAAAGCAGTAGAAGTCATGCAGTTTTCCAGGTATACATTAAGATAATCAATAAGCTAGACAGTCAGGTGCAGCGAGTTAAACTGTCCATGATTGATTTGGCGGGATCCGAAAGAGCTTCAGCTACTGGATGTAAAGGTGTGAGATTTAAGGAAGGCGCTAACATTAATAAATCCTTATTGGCTCTTGGAAATTGTATAAATAATCTAGCAGATGGTATAAAGTATATTCCATATAGGGACTCTAAACTTACGAGGCTATTAAAGGATTCACTTGGTGGTAATTGTCACACTGTTATGATAGCTAATATCGCCCCTGGTAGCATTACTTATGAAGATACACATAATACTTTAAGATATGCGAATCGAGCAAAGAAAATCAAATCGTATGCTAAGAAGAATGTATCTTGTGAAACACATGTTGCTGGTTATATCAAGATAGTGGAGGAACAGAAGAAGGAAATAGATATTTTGAAATCAAAATTGGCAACTTATGAGAATGGAACACCGCAACCGATTGAGAGTAAACCAACTGTCATCATGTTGGATGTATACAACAAACTGATAAAATTGCACGAAAAGAAGAAGGATTTGATAGAGAAGATATTGAGTTTGGAGAGCGCCGATAAAATTTTAGCTTGTAGGATACTCTATAAGAAAGACGCGGATGAGAGACTACACAATCTAACGGCAGCAAGCGATATCTTGTCACAGGAAGAACGAAATGCTAGCGGAAAGTTGCGCATTAATAAATCTTTACAACATTTTCAGCGGCAGCGAAAGGCCCTTAAAGCGCAAATGCAAGAGACATGGCAGGAATTATGTTCGATTGAAACAGCAATACAAGAGACAAAAGCTAAACTTCTCGATGAGAATCTGCAGAGTAAACTATCTTTGGAAATTTTCAACATCGAGAAATGTTGGATTCCCAGTATGCAACAGCATATGAAAAAACTTAGCAGTGTCCTGCAAAACGAGAGGCAATCGATTAACACTATAACAAAGAGTATGAGTAATACATTACAGAATTATTATAATATGGTGAAAGGTTTTGGTACAATGACCGATAAAATGCAAGGAGAATTTAAGGAATTAATAAAGTTGCTCGAAGGATTTCGAAATATCAAATGGTCTGATACGGACGAGGCAAACAAAGTGGACGATTTCAACATGTTTACGTGTTTGAGTACAAGTGGAATAGACCCATTAAATAATTCAATGCCAGCAATCGCAGAGATGGATGATGAAGAACACAATACGAATATTTTGAACTGTACCTTCGATGCTGCTATAGGTGAGAATAATATCGACAGCAATATTTCTAATTTAAGTAACGGAAGTAATTTAAGCAGCGGAAGTCACGAAAATAAATTCTTGCTGAAAGATGAATCAGTGCAAGCATCTCCACGAACTGATGCAAAGAACATAATCAGGAAACGTGTATTATCTGACAAAAACAGTGAAAACAGCAATACACCCTTCAAACAAACGAAAAAGCTAGTAATGAATAACAAAGTACAGAGTACTGGTCGAGACAAGGAGAACAAACTGCAGAGGCCTATACAAATGAGTGCAAAAAGTGTCGCCATTCTAAATAAATTAAAGAACAATACTGCTAATTTGTCATCTCTTTCCCAACACAATAATACTGAGGAAAAGACAGACGTGACGTTCAAGGCAATACGTAATAAAGAAAGGCGCGGTCTTATGACAACCCATCCGTATCAAAAACCAATTGTTGGAAAAAAGTAAGTCAGAGAGAATATCTAATATTATCTAAATTTTTTCCGATACCTTTATGAAAATATTAAGCATGTATCATATGTATATTATTTCTTGTTTATATTATAGACCCACTCCTGCTCCACCATCTACTAGAGTTCCATGGTAAATATTAGACAAAAATTTGGTACCTGGACGCAAGATTGAAGAGATGGTGATCTTACAAATATTGCGTTAAGTAATAAGACTTTTAAGAAGACTTTTTTATATAGATGCAAGATTTTAAATAGTAGATAATATTGACTACATGCTTAAAGAGTAAAGTCGAGTATTCTAATAAAATGACTTCTTTTAATGTTACCTATATTTTTTTAGCTTAATTTAGCAGAAAAAAAATATATAGTTGTGCAAGCAATATCTCTCTCTGTCTTTTTCTGTAAGTATATGTTTAGGAAATAAAATGACAAATTTTATAATTTATGGACTATATCGTGCATTTATATATATATATATGACTTATTTTTCTTTTATTCAACACAGATAAAGCAAGATATTGCTCAACAATTGTGATTTACATTTCGTTATTGTTTTCGAAAAGTATATTATATAATTACTGCAAAGCTATATATAATCTATTGCTAAAGAAAGAAAAAGAAAGAGAGGGTGCATTTTTACTATTAAAATGCTTTGTATACTAAACTTATATTTAAAGATTTACATCACACAAGTGAAAATAAATATAAATTAAATTACTATATATATCTTGACAAGTTTTTGCTATGTGGAGAATATCGACTATCGATTGATGTATTTGTAACAAAAAAATAAATTATTTATGTAAATTTATAAAAATCGCTTATAAAAAACGATAAATATTACTTTATACAAAAAGTTACTATCAATTACTTCTTCTTGAAATCATCATTGAGATTTTCCTAAAAATATCACGTTCAATGTATTATGTATTATATTTTTATTGTTTATTACTCAGCTATTATTCAACTTGGAATACTCACGTATTCCTGTAAGGCATGTGACACATGTTTTGGAATCTCTGGAACTCTCAAGTCTACGGTCGACTGTCTGCCACTAATTATCGTCGGTAAGATCGATCTCGAACGTTCAAAAAGCGTGGCAAATGATTGCAATAAAAATGCCAAGAACGCCAATGACGCTAATACGCTGATGGGATCGAAAGCGCTAAAATACACTTTACTATCGACAAACTATCTTTGCAACGAGAGAAGAGGATTTAATATGATTTTTTCAAGAAGAACTTACTGGTAGTAAGCCGGTGCGGATGAGCCGAACCCACCATAATAACTGCGTTGAATAGATTGTTGTTTGCGTATTTTCGGAGAATTCAGATAAGGTAGAAACGATATGCTCTTCAGCTCTGTCTTGTACGTATCCGGTAAATAACACTGGGGCGGATTACTACAAGACGGTACTTCGGTTACAGTCTTTTCTAATCTTGTTGTCTGCATCTCGCATCGAATAATATCAAACGCACTAAGAAGCAATGTAATCTTCAACATTTTATCAGGTTATTATTTAAACTTTTGTTACTTTTTATATTATGCGTGTTACTATACATGGGACAAGATCCTCAATAAATTAAGAATGACACTATATCGTTATAAAGCGCAAAAAAAAACAATCGCTAATGTTCGCGATATGTTGTTAAAATCTGTTTCACATTTCGAAGATATGAAGACTCGATTGTGTTCGACGAATATATAAATACCGAGAAAGAGATAACAAGCGTTTCTGGTCGACTCTTTGTACGCTCTAGTTGTTCGCATTCAAATTATAGTAAATTCGAGTATTGTTATGAATAGCGCAATTTCAATCTTGCTATGTTGACTTTAGTCTTGATAGGTAACGAGCGTAAAATTATACACGGCAAATTGATCTTTCAAATAAGACACCGCTTACGGAAATTATGGAGAAATAGATAATGCTAGTTAAAATTAATTTAGCTTTTCGTGATATAGTTCAATTTTACTCAAAATTCAACCTTTATTATCGCACTTGAGGTTTAACAAATTTTTAACAGCTTCCTTGTACTTATTAACCGAGTACTGATCTTCGCCATTGTTTATAAGATCTGAAACGGCAATTTTGTATTCCGTTGCGTGCGGAATGGTCTCATAATCGTAATCCGTCGGTAGTTCCGGCCATTTGTACAGCGTTACTAAGTGTGTACGACTCGGGCTAGTGTCCCAATCATAATACTCCATGTCTGCCTCTGATTTCTCGGCTTCCCATGATTCTATCCTCTGTAAATAAGATTCCAAGTTAAGCTTAAGACACAATTCAAAAATACTAGTAATAGGAATAGGAAATAATAGATTTCAACCTATTAGAAACCATTTATATCAGAATATATGGTGTCCGACGAGTTAAAATTTGTAATTTTTTGTTCCCATTGCCTGTTTTTCAATTGTCTCAAACTTTACTCTTGAGACTTTACTCGCTAAATTTGTGAATTACATATAATGGAATTTGATGTACTTATACAGTTCAGCTATTACTTACCCAAGATTCGTGATAAACTGCTGTAAGTAGATATCGTACATATTCTAAGTTTTGCTTTTTGGTTGGACATCTATCAGCTGTAATTGTTATCATATCTGTGTCTGGATTGTACTTGTTTCCCAATAATCGCAGCAGCTTATCTTTGGCATGAGTATCTAAATGAAGGGAAGACATCCTTATTCGTAGACTTACAATCCTAGCAAGTGGATCTCTTATGGTGGGTGAAGAGTAGCAATAATCGGATGTAATGATCTCGACGGGGAAATGTTTCATGCATTTCTCCTCTGTTTCCAAACCGATAGGCCACTCTGTACAGAACTGTTTTAACGCTTCACAATGCCTCCGTATCGCCGGTGGTGTAAGATGTAAGAAATTTGGTATTTTCATTAGTTCAGTATTGGCGTATTTACTGGGTGTTACGCCCTTTTCTTGGTACCCTTGGCGCAATGGAAGAGGTACCGAAGCAGGATGAAAGGTTCGCGCACCTGGCCAGACCGACGGCCAGTCCTGGTCGACAGGCATCTCCTTTGTTCTGGGTGGTGGGATATTTATACGTTCTACTTTTTTCTTCGCCTGCGTGAAATTCTTTTTTCGCGGGTAAAGTTCCAGTACTCGAAATTCTGAAAATAGAGACAAGTATACTTATCTTTCGTTTCTAACACGACAAATTGGAATACATAACCAATACCAACGTTCCCGTTCATTTAATTCCGAGGCGCTTGAATACATTGCGAGAAACCTCAGCGTTTTCGGCAAACTTTGTGTAAAATTCATCTCACATCCACGTTTTAACAACAACATGTTTACGCGCACTTGGAACTGTATTATTTTTAATTTATAATATGTAAAAACATAAGCATTAATCCCGTACTATAGAACCTAACATAACCTAATTCTAATTCAACATAACCTAAAATTCTAGAAACCAATTGATTCGCAATCGCTGCCAAGCGAAAAAAAAGATTAAAATACGAGTTGAAGTATAAAAAATTTCTAGGAAATACGGTTTTTTATTGGTTAACGACGTATTCAATACCACAATCGCTTACTGACAAATGTGATTGGCCAAAATCAAAAATAAAAACTAATCACATTTGCTGCAAGAAATATGTTTTCTGTAATTGAACTAGTGTACATTTTTAGAACTTAAAGTAAGATAGTTATACGTTTAATTATTATGTTATTTGTCGAAAGTGAGAAAGAAAATTCTAGAGCAGTTTAGTGCAGAACAGAAAATAAATCACTTATCAATAATTCAGATTTAAAAAAAAGTAAATATTAATATGGCTCGTAATATGCGAAGAAATACGTAAAAATAAAGCAAACAACAAGCAAATTTACTTTTTTAAATGATTAATTACATTAATAAATTAATCAATATTCTAAATATATTTGCTAATAATTGGAGAGAGAGAGAGAGAGA
>Ga0157364_1001294_pt1 | contig 20905 bp, 5 predicted proteins | sample AttsexASBM2_FD_111476 | JGI IMG/M metagenome (GOLD analysis project Ga0157364, IMG submission 111476) | Fungus gardens microbial communities from leaf cutter ant in Ribeirão Preto, State of São Paulo, Brazil - Atta sexdens ASBM2 | ecosystem: Host-associated > Fungi > Mycelium > Unclassified ...
TAAAGCCTAATGTCACACTATAACATTGGAGGTTGAGGATTGCAAATTGAAGGTCAGAATTAAGCCAATCAGGACGAAATGGATTAAAATTAAAATTATCTAGTCGAATTCTAACCTCTAATTCGCAATCTTCAGTCTCCAATGCGTAATGTGACATGGGGCTTAAGTATAATCCGAATCCAAATAGAAATTAAAGTAAAAATTGACTTTACAAGTTAAAAAGTGTGTGAACGTTTCATAAGTTTCAGTATAAAATTAAACAGGATGACAAAAAATTTGGTCTCAAAGTTTTATATTTATCTAATCATTAGTATATTTACAAAAACAAATTCTGGAGTGTCATTTATATATTATTGAATGTCAAAAATAATAATTAACATTCAAAATGGCTAGCTTTCAATCATTTTTAGAAGCTTTAATAATTGCGCATTTTTTTACCGATAAATTTTCTCAGGTAGCCAAAAGAGCGTACTTCAGTTCATCAATCGATGCAACTTTTTGATGTACTTTTTTTATATTATAATAAAATACAAGTAACATTCCAGAGTTTGTTTTTTTAAATAGACGTTACTATAAATGACACACAAAACTTTGTAGCTAAATCTTGTCGTCCTGTATACAACGGCCAAGTATACAAATAGTTGTATATAGAAAAATTAAAAATTAATAATAAGAATTAATTATAAGGTTTAATTGAATGAATCTTTCATGAGAGTTCATTATTTCGTCGATCGTTATCACAATCCTCGCCTGCTTTTTAAGTAGGATAAAATATTAATTTTACTAAAACCATAGTCGATATTACGTAACTTATCTGTTCAATCTCATTATCCGGATTTATGGTATAATGGAAGCGTATAAGTTCTTCAAAGCATCTTGCCTTTCTAGAATCTCTAGTTGAACATATCTTAAACATAGTACGCAGCCTCGTAAAATAGTAGCTATAATAAGTTCGTGAATATTTTCATAGTGCACGATGTGTCGATAGTGCTGCCTTCCGGCTTTTTCTTCGGCGGCGTTTCGTTGTATTAAGTTTTGCACGATAATATGTCTGCATAAACTTTTGCAGTGTACATAAAAGGCTACACGTACATGCGAATTTTATCCAACTAGAAAGATTTTTCAATCAATGTAATAAATTAAGGCAAAGACTAAATGAATCATTCAATGAAAAAAAGTAAAAATAAAAATCGAAGCGCAACAAGATAAGTGTCCACGATGTAAATCAGAAAAAAAATAGATAGTGAGCAGCAAACATTCTATATAGGTTTATTACCTAGTCACTTAGCTGGCAAGAAAGAAAAACCGTTGGCGCTATAATTTTCGTGATACGAATTTTATGTACCAATTATCAAGAAGAACTTAACTTGAATGCCAAGTTAGCATTACCAGGCTTGTAGTACTAGTCGTGCTGATGAAAAACGGAGTGAATTAGCGAGGAAAAGAAAAAAACATATGTGGCCGCGTGTCGCCGGCGGGGCCGAGTAATAAATTCGTATTTCACGCGAGATCGCAAGAGTGTTGCCAGTTCATGATGTCGGCTAACTGTAAATGCAAGTGGTCACGCATGGGAAAGCGTTTGTCGGTCCCACGATCGTCGTTGTTACGAGAGAATCGATTATTATTACAAGAGATGTATCCAATTTCGCGTCATTCGCGCGCAAAACCGAACGAGATGGCTGTAAAGGCGTGCGCGCGCTTACGGATATTATCGGACAAATTATGGTGCAGGGTCTATTCATTTACGTACGAAGTCAATGACCAATCAGTTGTTAACTGCTAACGGTAACGAGCCGGCACAGCGGATAAATTTGAAACGAGTAGGACAGGCTAACTACATACCGGTGATGCGTTTCTGCACATTGGCCGGTGCTTGTCGACGAGCTCGCCTGGCTCGTTAGAGAAAAAGCTGTCTTCCTCATTCACACAAGAAGTCTAGAATTGAAAGATGACCTCCGCTGCAAGTGTCGATGGGCCGCATTCATGTCATGATTCGTTAAGTAACGGTTTAATATCCCGTATGCAACGCGTCATCTGATATTAGAATATTCACTGAATATTCATCGAATAAATGTGAAGCAATATTAATCTATTCGTTATGAAGTTCCAATATTGGAACATCCGATATTGTCGATATTACTTTCTCGTAGTAAAAACTCGAGAATTACTGACAGCATATTTTTATATTTTTCTCATTTTGTTCACAGAAATGTTAAAAAATTTATATTCAACGATAAAAAATTGAGGGCACATTTTTTTTCGGTCTCGAATTTTTTTTTCTTGACGTGTATATACCTTTCACTGCGACGATCTCAACTTTTCGGGAGAAGAAAAGTGTCGCGAGTACGTGCAGAGAGTCTCGACAATGCATGGTACTTTATGGTATAGTTGGCGCGGATTTTAACATTAAGTCGTCGCTTGTTTCCAGGACCGGCACGTGAAGGACGCCAGCAGAGATCCGCAGATGGATTCGAGCCAGGACTACCGACTTTTACTGGGTTACGAGAACAAGACGCACACAGTGCTCCGTTTTAGTAGACGATACGATACATGCGACCCGCGGGACCTGAAGATCACGGTAGGTGATGTGATTTATGCAGCTCGAAAGGTGGAGCGCAGGACAATTTCCTGCGGAGTATACACAAAAGCACGCGAGATTTACTTAGCGCGCTTATCTTATACTAGTTTCACCGAGATAAATGCGTTTATATCGTGTAGAAAAAGATTAATATGAGATTTACTTCTTTATAGGCGGGATTATAGTTTTAAAAAATTTACAGAACGATTTTATTCAGTATCTAAAAATATGATGGACATTCGAAGTGTAACATAATTGAACTTACAGACAGGATCATATAATTTTATAAAATTTACTTATGCAGAAAAGAGCGATTTTGCTGATGTATCTAAAAATTTAAATACATATATGAAAATAATTGTGTTGGACATTCAAGTATAATTGAATGAGCAATGTTGCAAGAAATTTTGACATTCCAGCAAAACTCGGGCGTCCTCCATAATTAATTTAATACCCAAAATTATTTTTAGATTTTTAGATAGTTTATCTCAAAAAACCATTCTTTCCGTGGATGAATAGATTTTAGACCAGTTATCTTCATTAATAGATTTAGCTTACCGGAATGTTTATGCCCGGTCTACCATTTTAACTGGTAAAGGTAAATAGAATTTCGTTTACCTATTCGGAAAAGTAGATTTCTAGTCCCGGTCTTATTTATGTTTTTACACGTTAAAACGGAAAATGTTCTCGTTACCCTAATTAATACAAATGTCCGTGCATACGCAAATGTAATTTTCTTCTCATAAAGACTTAAACTTGGAATTAGTTGAAAAAAAATTATACTCTCTAGTTTCAAAGTACACATGTAAAAATATTAAATACAAAAGTATGGTTAATTACCGTATTTAATTACGTATATTACATCCACGGTAATAAAAATGTTTTTATGCTTTGGACTTGGACTCGAATTAAATTCGGCGGCTCGTTATCGCAATTTTCCTGTGCGATATTCTGTACTCATTGTAGGACAGCTCGACCTACTTCTTTATTTCGCCGGTAATTAACTCGGAAATAGATTGCGCGATAGAGCCGTGCTCGTTGCTCGAAGGTGCTTGGCACAGATTTAACAAAAAGAAAAAAAATTACGCCAGTGTTACGATCTGTTTCAAGCAACGCAACATGAAATTTATGACCGATGCGGTCACGAAGACCTAAATTCTGAATTGTCTCATAGCGCCATCGATACGCAGTTATGTTTCTCGGTAAATCGTGACTCGTAAAATAAAGCTCTTTTTTAAAAGATTAGTTAGAAGTAATATACAGTCAGTGCAAAACTTGCAATTGGCACTTCTCGCTTGTTTTTTCGCTTTCTTAGACTTGCCAAGCGCGTCTTGTAAATTTAAGCAAAAAGGACAAGAAGAAGCGATAAAAATTGTATTTTTGTGACCCATTCGTTCGACGTGGACAGAAATGCGCAGTTTCTTGTAAAAATCATACATCTTCAATTCTTAAGTTTGTAATCGCCGTTAAGTTTGTAATGTCTTTAACTATTAAGTGAAGCTGCAGATCCCTGAGATGGAAATTTTATTGCGTTGCGCAATTCTATCGTTTAGAGTGTTACTGCTTTCGAGTTTCGCATGGATTCGTTCTAGTATGAAATCTCTTTGTACACCTGATGCTTTCAGAGAAGTACAATAAAAATATTAGTTTTGTGTAACAGGTATAGCGTTTGTTTTCAATATAAAGAAAATACACACAGTAACACTTTTAGCATTCCAAAAAAATATCTTGGACCTGTTAGAAAATACTACTGATATACTATTAACATTACTGATGTTATTTATCTTATTTTTAAATTTGTTATTTTTTTCAAAAATTGTTCGAAAAAAATAACAAATTTAAAAATCCTTTCGCATAGATAAGTAAAAAAAAAACGTAAGATTTAACAAAGCTCTTTTGGGAATATCCAATGATTATTATATGTACGACATAAATGTGTATATTCTTTTTGATCGGCATTTTCCCCGACTGCTTATTATTCCCTATTATCATCACTTCGCTATCGTTCCTACGGAATCTCGCGACACGTTATCGACCAACAGCACGCTTAGCACACAATTGTCGAGGCTCGATTTTCCACCTGATCGTATTATTATCGCGCATCAATTTCGGGCGAGCTCGCTGCGATGCGATCTCGTCGTCTGCCCGCGCGTGCATAATTCGCTGCAGCTACATCGCTATCGAGGTTGCCGCTCGATGCCGCGTGGATAAACGTCGTGCGTGTTCGTAAATATTCGCTCGCGATAAATCGAATTCCCCCGCGTTACGTAACATCGAATTAAAGGATATTTTCAGTTAACGAATTTTCAGTTAATGCTAAAGCGTCACATCTTTCAACATATCAATTACAAAATCATCTTTCTTAGTTTATATATCATTTATTTCCATATTATAACAGAGAATAACACAGTATAATAATTTTAAGCTTACAAGATTAAGATGTCTCGATGTTTTACCATTTTTATTTTACTTTGATATTAATATCTCCATAATATTTTAAAATATGTTAATAAAAATATCTTCATCGTAAAAAACAGACTATTATTTATTAAAGATAATGAAAAATTTTAAGTGGATATGATAAAGCTTTAGTTTCGCAAATTTTAAAAAATAATATATTTTTATTATTAAAATTAGATTTTCTCTAGGAATTAATCCTACATATATTTATTACATGTATATATATATATATTAAGATTATTAAATTTTATTATTCTTAAAATGTAATAAGTTATATTATATACATAAATCTCTCGTTCCCTATCATTAAAAACTATTTCAAAGCATAAACAATAAGAACTATTCTTTGAATTATGAGAAGCAATTCAAGATAATACAATTTTGAGACAAACAGGGTCATTGTCCAATCGCGTTGTCCAAATCGCCAATCTGTGCCAAGAAGATCTACTTCCTCACCTCGGGAACGTTCTAGGAATTCCTTGTGGTCACGATCATCTTAAGTATCGTTTCTCTCTCCAACAAGAGAGAACGAATGAAGACGACGGCGACGACAACGATCTCGTCCTCCGACGAGAATGTTCGTCTAACGGTTGAGTCATCGAAATACTTGGCTGTGAAAATAAAAGCGGACCGCGATTCCATCGCGACGAGAAACGACCGAGTCAGCGGGACCCCTCTAAAAGTCCTTATCTGATTGTGCCACGTATCGATACCCGATATAATATTTTTGCAAAGCGTCGCTCTATCCTCGTCGAGAGATATAATATATATGGGTGCAGCACGCAAAATTGGCTGCGAGGGGATGTAATAAGATGCGTGGTCCGCAACTCTTGAGATTTTAAAGAAGTAAAAAGCTAAGAAGAATTCGAACTTAATATAAAACGCGAAAGATGATACGAATTACTTGCAGGTTTTTGTGCACTGTTAAATTCTTTCTATCATAATATCATAAGTTATTTTTAATCACTCATAAGTGTCACTGCTTTCATTCAATATATCGTTAATTAAATTACAATATATTAATAATTTAACTTAAATTTATTTATTATTATATTTACTAAATACATTAATATGGACACTTATTATGGATTATTTTTTTCTAAACTAAGCAATTCTATCACAGAAATGGATTGATTTAAATTAATAAATTGATAAATTGATAAATTGATTTTGATTGATACATGGAAGTTAAAAATAAGAAAATGTTCTTTAATTCAAGATTTGATTAATTAATATTGTTCCTTTGATATCTAACAATGTATATTGAAAAAAATTTATTAAATTTTAATAAATATTTATTTGAATAGTAAACATTTACTTACAACAAATAAATATGTTTATGCTCAATAAAAAGAAATGATAAATGACTTTAATCAAATTAATAATTCTCTTGTATCAAATAAATATATGTTTACATTTAGTGAATATTTAGTTAGAATATTTAATAGTCTTTAACTAAATATTTATTAAAATTTAATAAATTTTTTTTTAGTGTATATGTTATTTTTAAGATTGTAGATACAGTTTTGAATATCTTGTTAAAACAAACGCACAATCCGTATACGCGTTCTTCAACAAACAGCAAGTAATATTTTAAAACTAGATTTACGGTGCTCTCAATATAATGGTCGTTAAACTGTACTGTGCAAGACAGAATTACGTGGAAAATATCGCGCGTATCCTTGTGTTTGAACCCTTCGATTAGAATACCATATTTTTCCACATCGATATTTTCCCGCGATCTTCATCGACGTAACAGAATACGAAGATGGATGCTTACTTTTTCGACGAGATACACACGGCGACATGTTTGTTCCAGAAATACGTTCGCGAAATGTAGTGTCGTGCCGATGTTATCAAGAATCCCGTCCCGTTTGTGTCATCGATAGAAATCAAATATTGAGATCGCCTCAGGGAGTTATTACTTCTCGAGTTTCGTCTCTGTGCTCATACTTTATCGCGACGCTTATCTCGAGTTTCTCGATCCGAATTTAAGAGCCGGAGATTTTCACGATCGTACGTAGGTCGGCAATTTTTCCGGATCTCCAATTGCGCTGTCAAGTACGTGAACGGTGAACTTTCTACGTCGTTCATTCGTCGAACATATTGCTTTTAAATGTGATCATAGCGCCTAAGGCTAGGAAATAAGTTTTTACAAGACGCAGAAGACTCTAATGTGCCTTCGCTAGTTTGAAATAAATAAGTAAATGTTTAAATACAATATTTGAAATTTAAATATATGTATTATTTAATTTAAATTAACAGATAAACTTTTTTGTTAACAATTTAAATGTGTTTGTGGAACGAAACCATTAAATGTTTTAAAGAGCATAGTGTGAATTTTCTGAATTTCTTGAAATTTTTCAAAAAGTTAAAATACTGCTATTGAAAAATTTACACTTTTAAATAAGAGTGGCAAATTTGTACTCTTTTTTTTTTGAGAGTGAAATTTATTCCAAAGGAAAGAAATCTCACTCCTTTTTTTTGGAGTAAATCTCAAAAATGCAAGTTTTTCACTCTTTTTTATTAGTGGCAATGTTTTGACTCGTTTGAAGTGAGATTTCACAAGAAATTTAAGAAGCAAGATAAGATTTGTATCCTCTCTGTGGAGTTTATCGATTTGTCGTATATTTTTGTACTCATCGGATTGTTGATTTTTATGAAACTATAACATTGTGTAATTTCGTCTTTAGTATCCCGCCAGTATTTCATATAAAACATCGCAATGAGTCGCGGAAGGCACCGCATGACACGTCGTAGGAAATAAGAACAATGCCATTGTGCAACTGCGAAGTTAGAATAGCCTCATAAAGGGTTAACTCACCGTCATGCCTGTAACCCAATTTCGCACACCTTTCCGCCGATGCAGACAACCGTACAATTTGCAACTGAAGTTGCCACGCCACGCGCGCACGGAGCTCTCGAACAATTTTTCTAATTCATTCCGCAACATTCCTTCGTTTTTTCGCCAGATTCTCGTACGAAAAATCATACACGGTGAAAAATCATGAAAAAATCCATTGTTCGTTATAGAAAAAAAATGTATCTGGAGACGAATCTATTCTCCGTGACTACGGTAGAAAAATGTTTAAATTTGCCCGACATTATTTGTATAGTGCTGTTTATTATAGCAATGAAACACAGACCTTTTATCCTAGATGTGCAAACGGAATGTCTCTACGGCACATTTCGTTTCGCGATGTTGGTTTTATTTTTATTTTATTTTATTTTTTTACGTAGTTTTAGAAGCGTGGCCGCCTGAGAACAAATTAATTAGCGATATCGGCGAATGCCTGTGTTAGAAACAATGGCGGCGGGGTTGGTTGTTGGAAAGTTACAATAGACCGATGTGTTAAGCTGCACCCGCTTGTGACCTCGGCACTTCGGCATACTGACGTAAATGCGATGTTACGTAGTACATACAACTATACCGGTGTATCAGCTTTGTAACATGCCATTGTAACTGAGATGCTTCGTAACCTTCGCGTCAAACTTTGAATGATTGTCTTGTAATCGATTTGTGGGATATTTTCTCAACGAAAATTTGCTCACCTGTTATTTTCGATGTTCCGAAATTAAATATTTTAATGACATGAATGCCAATTTAAAATTATAAATGGAAATTAGACCGAATAAGAATAATTTAAATAAGAGAAAGTATCTTATTTTCGATTGAAAATAAGATCTTGATGCTCAATAATATATATATGCAGTATTTATAAATACATTTTTTCAGTTGTATAAAGTTTCTAGGTTTAATTTTACGATTGCATTTCAAGTTGGAAAAATCAAATCAATGCAATTTATGAAAGTGAACAAATGTATTTGTAAACCAAGATCAGCTTCAATTAAAAATAGGATTCTTAAGAAAATTAAATTAATGAAGGATCCAAGTAAAATTACCTGAGAAATAAATTCTTAATTAATCATATTTATAGCCACGAATAGATTTTGTACATAGAAATTGTGCACCTTCAATATACAGATTTATGAGGAAAAATTACAAGTGGACTAAAACTTTTCACGTTAAATGTTTAATAGACGAAAATGACTTTCGTAATTTCGTATCGTACAGTTAATTAAAAATTTGTTCCGTTCTATATGCTCTTGAAGTTTTAATTTGTCAAAAGTTTAAATTTTTATATTTGAAAACTCCATAATTAGTGTTCGTTTTTCATTTCAGTAAAAGAGAATCTTACTTCGAATGTTTGTTTAGAGGTACACTTCTAAAGTCCATTGCAAAAGCTCAAAAAACACTATGTCATTCCTTACCATGTACGTGTACATCTGTGTGATTACACAGAAAATATACAGCACCTATCCACACAGTATATCTACATATTCAAACTTCCCCTCACCAGCGGAATTAATCAATTTTTTCAATTTCACGGTACTCGTACGTATTCGACTCGGTCATCGCAGCGACTTGTAACGATATGGAGTTACTCGAACCCCCGGCTACTCCACTTACGTTGGAGTATTGCAACGGTAGATCTGCCTGGTTAGATTTATGGCAACGCGAGCACCGTTTCAACGGAATTTCGCGAACACTATACCGCTTCGTACGATTGCCGCACTCAGTTACTTTTATTGCCGTGTCAATTCGTGGGCTAGCCTTTCGTCACACGATTGTTGGTCGTGGTGCAATGCGACTTTCGGTTTGATAGAAGTGGAATGATACATTGGACAGTATTACGATCGCGACAGTATATTGCATTTTGTATTGTTAGCAATCGTGTGAGGGAACGAGAGACTGTAAAAGCTAACGTGTCTTCTTGGTCAAATTTTATCTCAGCACCAGAGAAATGTCTGTCTCATACATCTCTTACATCTTTTATTTACATTTTAATTGAGTTTAGTTTTCGAAAGATATATTTAGTTTCCGATTTGAATGATCTACATTAATGATTGTTACTATATAATTTTTAAAAAATTTAGAAGTACGAAAAAGTAAAATAGATATAAAATTTTTGTATACATTATTGAGTAAATAATAGCTTATCAAATTTATATATAAATAAATGTATAACACTGATTATACACACTTTATATAACATACTATAATTAGATATATTATTAAATAAATTATTAATTTCTAACTTTCAATCAGATACAAGAAGAGAGTGTTTGCGTTTGATTAATCTATTAATCGCGCGAATCAAGTACTGTTTTTTATTTTGCAACTTTGTTGATAATATTATCGAAAACATAAACAGCATTACAATGTTGCTGTTAAGTCACAATTGCAAACGAAAGTGTATTTCTTTGTTTTACGATGCGCGACATTCGTTCTAGAATACAGGCCAATGTATTCTAGGATGATTGTCAGCACGCATTCGGGACGCATTCAGCGGTTAGCCGCACAGCCACGTGAATTTGGATTGGCATTGTGTTGAAAATATGAATGAAGACCACGGAATTCTATTCTCTGTTAAATTGCGTTATACAGAAGACTGATAACTTTTGACATTACATGTTTGCTTTATCTATGTTTTTATAAAGAATCTATATTCGAATATATAAATATTTTTTATTTTATTAACCATTGATTTAAAAAGCAAATTTGCCAAAATTTGTTTTGACTGAAAATAGAATTTCTTACTTAATTAGATAAAAATTGTACTAGGATTTCTTACTTAATTAGATACAAATTTTTACTATTTAAACTTCAAGATGTATTGACAGAAGAGTTAATTTACTTTATCATAGATTATATACTAATGTAAAGTCGTGATGTTACGTAAATGTTTTCTCAGCCGAAGAACGCTGAAAATATTGTTCTATATTCGAATAGTTTGGGAATCCGATCAGTCCCAGTTTTTGGAACAATTCGGAATTGTATGGAGCCAAGTGTAACACGAGAAGCCGAGTAAGTTCCGCGCCGAGGATTTTCTTTTGAAGAGCCGATGCGCGAATCATGCCGGTCGGGGATTTCGCGCGATGACGCAGCATTATGCAACTCCGGATCGACGTCACTTGAAATTTCCACTTTGTGAGACACTCGCGATGCCGTACATACATGGCTCCGCGGTTCATGAGTTTCTTACGAGGTTCACTCGTGTGAAATCCTCCTGAGAAAGATACACCGCAAAATAGTGCATCACGTTCCGCGAGAACACATGAGACTTACGAAAGGGACAAATGTTCTAGAAGAGAAAAAGCAAAAGAATGAATAAATGCAATTTGTAGTCTCGAAAGCATTTGTATATTTAATATATTGTGTAACATTGTGCAAATTTATTTTCAATTATTGTGTATTTAAAACTTAATTTTCCAATAAATAAGCTTTCAGTTTTATTAATAAAAAAGACCGAGGTCTGAAAAAACTGAAGGCAATAACTACACAATACATAATAATAAATATACAAATGCAATGATTATGTAAAAAGTTTTATCAAAAAATAGATATTTCTGAGTTTAATAAAACATAACGAACAGATTTTATTTTGAAACTAGAAATCAAAACTAAAATAACGAATCTAACATTACAAAAATGACATGAAGATTTTGTGAATATAAACTCTTATTTTATAATTTAATCAGGTATCATAAAATAATACTATAAACACAATTTGAAGCGAAACTATAAAACATAAATTCAAAGAAATTAATTTAGAAACAACAGAGAAATCCTGCGGATGAATCATGACAAATAACAATTCACATAAGCAGGAAATGTGATGCACAATGTAAGTAAGAATAATGAATAAACGCTGGTTATGAAATCCGGAACCACGTAGAAATTGCGAAGATGATATATGGAGCGGGGGAAATTTGTGAATTAATCACGAATTTCATGAAGAAAATAGAGAAGGGTGAATGAGAAAGTTGTCAGAGAGATCCTAGGAAGAGATGATAACGAAGTCTTCGCATGCAACGCGCATGTACGTATCTTTGTACAAGCGTATGTCTATGTGTAGTGCATATGTGTGATTGGTGGGTAGATTGGTGATGCCCTACAGAGGGGATTGGCTAGCTGTGACCCGATTCTGCCTCTATTCCATTCCTATCCGTAGCCCTATCTAGTTTACCACTTCGCTCTCGAATAGCCCGCTACAGTGAAGAGAACGAACGGAAAGGGAGAGACGAAGGGCTGAATGGACAAAGACGGAAATGTAGAAAATACGCGTGTGACACGTGAGGAAAAGAGAGGCCAACCCGAGTATATATGAGGTCCTTCCTTGGACGGTGGAACTGATCACTATTCTGAATAGCTTGGCTGAATGTAAAATCGAATTTGATCGATGCCGTTGGGAGAAAAGAGGTAGAAGAAAGGATGAGAAAGGAGAATGCTCGCTCGCCCAGGTGTAGTACGAACGGTGGGCTTATTGGGAATACGTATCACATTCGTAGGAAAGGAAAAGAAGAATCTAGAATGTAGAGAAAAGATGTAGGTCTCACCGAAAGGAAGAAAAGAAGGAAGGAAGGAAGAAAGAGAAGGAACTATTTAGTGCGATAGGAAATTGAATAATATAGTAAAAATCTCAGGATATCCCATGAATCGCAGACAGCACGAGACTACGTGCATTTGGAGACAATTATCATCTCACTGATTCTAACTGAATATCACGCTCCGCGTGCAAGTCAAGCCTTGTTGATCAAAGTCTCTCTTCAAAGCCTAAGCGAGATAAACGCGGTGAAGATCTTGTAACTCACGAGTGCATAGAAATAATTTGATGTGAAAATAAAGAGCACTTTTTCTTGAACATTACAGTAACACTTTTTGTCCTTAAAAGTATTTGATAGTAACATTGATATAGCATTTAAATCATTAAACGGCACTTCAATCTTTTTACGATAACGTGAGGATATTACGAATTTTTTTATTCGACAATTTACTTGCTTCTGTTGGTGTTGCCTATATCTTTATCAATTTTTAAACTGAAATGAAATTTAATATCACGCTTACCGAATTTTCTCGAAAATTCGCGCTGTCATACAAAATTTATGAATATCGTTTCAAATCAATAATTAACTTTTTTATGAAAAATATATAGTGTGTATGTATAAATTTTTTTTTAGTAGAAAGTCTCTCTCGTGTTTTAAAGAAGCTAAAACTTTAATCTTAATTTGTTCCTTTCAAAAGAACTTAATTTTTTTAGATGTGTTACTTTTAAAAGAAATTATATGTATATATACTCTAAATTTCTTGCAGTGAAATTTCACTCTTCAAGAAAGTAAAAATCAACCTCTTCACGTTTTAAAAAGTGGATTAAAAGTGGACAATTTTCACTTCTTTTAAAACAAATTTTCACTTTAAAGGAGTGAAATTTCACTAAAAAAAAAAAGTAAGATTTCACTTTTTTGAAGTGAAAATTCATTCTAAAAAGAATGAAAATTGTCAAGAAGTGAAATATTTTCACTTTTTTTCAAGGGTAGTTGTATTTTCATTTTCTTGGAGTGAGATTTCATTGCAAGAAATTTAGAGTGTAGAGAAACTAATAAAACAGATGTACAAATTAATTAAAATTTAACTAACAAACTGATCAAGTAATTTTTGATATTTCGCCTTGTTCAGAGAACATATTCCTTGACCTCTATTCAATTTGCCTCTATTCATCCTAAACTTCCATCCTGTCCAATATTATCCTCGGGGAGTCTGCGCTCTAAATGTTAGGTATTGGCCATATATTCGACTACATTCCCGCATCGCTGGAGTTCGGCGATGCCCTTGGCGACGATCAAGAGGTGCAAGCGCACAGGTAACGGGAGCACTCGTTTATGAAATTTGTCCGGAAGTGCATACAAAGGGAAAACTAACCGCGTGTGGTAATGACCACGAATTGCACTCTAAAAAAAAAGGAAGGAAGGAAACAGAGAGAGGAAGGAATGAGAGAGAAGAAAGGATAGCAGATGTCTCTTTTCCCTGCTTTTTCCGCGTGAGCAATCTACCTCTTGTCAACATGTTTGTTAAAAAGAGACGAGGACGAGGGGCGGCAGAGGAAGGGTTTGGGGAGGCAGAAGACCACCGGGAGGGAAGTGGAATACGTTCTTCGGTAACTAATGACAGTTCGGAGAAGTTTGCCTTGCTCCTTGCACCGCTGCCCTTCCAAGTTTTCCAATCGGCCAAAAACTCGCAAACTGACATTTACCTAGAAGGATTTACTTTGCGATATACCAGAACCGTCGCTTTCTCTACCTCTGTTATCGGTGGCTCTTTCCTCTGGCGCGACCATCGATGCCGGAAACGCTTTCCAATCATCCCGGGGCGTTCGACTTCTCGTTTTCTTACATCTCCCCCCCCCCATCGCTCCCGCTGTCTTATCAAATCCTTCTTTAAACTAAAGCAACGCGATAAAATCCGCGAAAGCTCGCAATTCGCTATAATCGGAGAAATGTGAGGGCAGTGATCGAAATTGTTTTCATGCGCGTATCGCAGGGAATTGTCCCAATGTTTCCTTGCAAGAACGCGATATTGACTCGCGCAGAAAGTCAATCGATGAAAATTGGAGCATCTATTTCATAATAGGGAGTTTTTGCGTTTATCCAGATATGGTGAACGCTAAGATTATCAGGTTATCTTCTTCTTAACAATTAATTTAAAAAACGATAACGCATTCACCGCATTCACGTTATTGCAAAAACTATCTTTTTTTCTGGAGTAATTTGAAGTGTTCAAGAAATAACGTGCGCGCGCAATAATAAGGGAAATATAATAAAAAGAATATTTTTGCACAAACATGTTAAATAGTTAAGATTTAAAATTATGCAAGTTAAAAACCAGAAATTTATATACAAAAATATTGTTTTTTTTATTAAGACATGAAAAAATTAAAAAAAAAATACATTTTTAAATAATTTTCTCCCGGATACTTATTTTTAAAATTACTTATATAGGCTGTTTATATTTTTGTTAGTTAAAAGTGTAAAATTTCTGATTTTATATTTATTTACTAAAAACCCATTTATTAATCTTTTTTAAAGTCATCACTCGTATAAACATTCCGAACGTATCGGAAACATATAGGCTTTTTATAAAAAAATATTTGCTGTATCGAAATGAATACTTCCTGAAAGCATGGCAGCGCTCTTTGCTATACATATGCCTGAGTTACAAATATTGCTGATACGCACGCAGTGACTTTATATTTATCGAGAAATATTTATATTGGTGGTTGTAATAATTTTTTCCTCTATCCTAACATATAACGCTTGAGCATATTTTGTATACGCCAATATATAACAAATACAGATACTTTAACAACAGTTTTCTAGCGTATTGAAGCCTTTATATTAAAGTATTGAAGCATTCTTTACATCCTTTCTCATTCCATCATGAGCGTTATATTTGCGATCGCATCATGAATATAAGAAATAATTGGACAGAAGAGGACTCGTGCAGAACGTATAAAATACAAAAATACAAAAGTTATTTTATAGCCGGATGTAAGTCGGTAGAAACAGAGAAATTAATTAGAAACGGGAAAGCTGAGACTCGCGCAAGCAATTTATATTTTTATATTTTTATTATATTTTATATTTTAAATATATATTTATATTTTTATAAACCGTAAATTAAAATTAAAATACATCGCATTTGTTCTTTCTAAATTACTGTAAAATTTGTCACGTTACTCACGTTCTATTATTATACTATTTGATTATAAAATTTCTTTTATTTTTTTAAAAGATGTAATATTTATGTGTTGTGCGTGAAAATGTTTTAATTTGAATCAGCTTAATTTTTCAGTCTGTATATTGTTAAAATTAATTTATTGAACATTTGAACATACATTAAATAAATTAAATAATTAACGTGAGAAATGTGATAAATTTAATAAGATAGATGTGTATAATCGATAATCAATCAAAATTCGATTAACTGAAGCAATGTTATTTTATCAATAGTATAGCGTGAATATTCGCGAGCCATAAAGATTGAAGACTAAATCGTGGTAATCGATTTCGCTCAATACGAGGTTTTATCGCAAACTTCGCAAATGCCGCGTCGAGTTTGTTCCGATACGTTGCGACGCTACGTGAATGATAAGATTATACGTTGCAGCAAGTGCATTCGACCTTCACAATTTCGTATTCATTCCTGCAATCTCGCAGAACGACACTTGAGAGTGCCAACAAGATGTTTCCGCACTGCTCGAATGCTTATATTCTGTTAAACGAACGGTTATTCGTATTCGTCGAGTTTTCAGAATATTATTCATAACTCATAAATGATAGAATTGGATAAGTGACTCGATAACGGATAAATATAAATATATAATAAACATCATTCGCTGTTTTTGATTAATCCTGACGTAATTAAAAATATTATTAAACTTTATTATTTTAAATCTTAAATTTCTGTTCATTTTCTTTCATTGATTAATTAAATACTCTCTAAATTTGAATCAGTAGATAATCACTGATCAGTGTAAAATATGCCACTGATAATCAGTGAATTAAATGTGAGATCCCTCACCTGGTTAATCTTTATTGTGTAATCTAACTAACCTTGTTTTAATGCTTAAATTCAATGAATATGGTATTGGAAGATTGAAATTAACGTGCAAATATCATTAATTTTACCAATAAAAATTTTAATTCAATAAAATATCAGTACTTTAGTTATATTGGGTCGTCCGGAAAGTTCGTGCCGACTAAAATTTTAGTACATTTATTAAATTAAAATTTTTTGCGTTTCAATTTTCCTTCAACATCGGCAAATATTCTTCCTTTTTTATAATAGTTGAATTTCACTGATTATTAGTGCAAAGTATGCCACTGGGAAATTAGTGACTATCCACTGATTCAGATTTAGAGAGTAATAAATTAAATAATAACACTCACATTATTAATTGTTGCAAGTTAATTTTATTCTTAAAAATGCGTTCAACGCGGATTATTATTTTATATAATTTATCTTCATTGATGTTTAACACGCGTGAATGTGTAGGAGTACATGGATGCCTTCCGTCGGGAATAATTCCGTCAAGTCAACGGTATGCGGAGCTTGTGCGATTAATTTCGTCTTACGATGAGAAAGCATGCTTTTGTAGTGGAGAAGCTTCCTCGAGGTCGAACCACGGGCAGTAACATGTCCAACAGCTTAATCTTTAACTAATCCGGGCTCCCTCCGCGCGACGCCCGCGAGGAATTAGAGATAATCCGAAACACGGGTTTAATGACCAACTACTTCTCATATAGCTGCACGTCGAATCCAAGGTAGCCGGGCGTTTACACAGTCTTAAGTAGCGATCTTAAGGCTTATTGTTAGAACGAGATTGCCTAAGTTGTAAGGGAATTACCTTTACAGGAGGCAAGTTTTAGCATGAGCATGAAGAAATTTCGTTAACTATCATAACGAGGGATTATGTATCTCGGTATTATCGTCTTAATTTATAATCACATTAATCATCGATTTTTATTCAAATCCTCATGAGCTAGTGAATGTAAAATTGAATTCATAATTCCGATAGATACATCGCAATTTAAAAGCAGTTATTATAATTGTTCTGAATGGAGAGATAAATGTTTATTTCAGTTTTATGTTATTGAGTTTTCTCTAATATTCCAATAAAAAAAATTAATAATAAATTTAATATGTTAAATTGTTTTCCAATATAGCGAATATACGAGAGAGATCGTTCCATTTTTAGTTTATCGCGTGTTATGGTTTTAGTGAATTGCTACTTGATGCCGATCGTGATTTTTTTCAAATCGAGTAAAGTATCGGATTTGCGTAGAGGTTAGTCCACAATCGCATGCAACAAAATGCAATTAATCTCTCGCGAGTCGACAAGTATGCCGTAGCCTTGTCGATCGCGATCAAGAGGATCCATTAATAAAGTAGATCCGACAAACGATTTCAGCAGGCGATGGAACACCCTATGCTCCACGGAATTACATCGTGGCCGTGCACGATAGTTTACAGTTATTTATAACAAGATTTATACGCGTCCACGTGCGGAATAAGGATGTGATTTATGACGCGGCGAGAGCAAGGTGATACTCAAAAATCGTTTCCTTCTTTTGCAGCTGCGCAAACAACAATTTATAGCATGTAATCGTTTACCTGTCATAGGTAAGAGATTTTAAATCTATTGCACTGTAATAATAGCGATTTCGCTAGAATATCGTTTAATCGAGTTTAATGTTGACGCGAGCCTAATCACCTCTGCTTTGAACATGTCGATATAATTGCAATATTATAAATTTAATTAAATATAACAAATTTTATTAACGCAAGCATATATTATTATTAGATTTCGAATAATTAATTGCAAGCTAATGAAGTCACAAAAAGCTTATAAAATCTAAAATTAATTGCATTATGATTTGACTTTATAATTTGCAGACTCGACGAAAGATACATTAATGTGCATTAAGTATTAATAAAATTAGTTTACAAAAAATATATTTTAATTACTTTGAACCAGATTATAGATTTTTTTGTATCAATATATCTTGCTAAATAATATCTATTTCATTATTTGAAAAGTATTTGGAGATTCAATACTCTTACAATCGTTACACGTTTGAATCGCTATTCTGCTTGCTTTACTTTTGATTCGCGGAAAATTATTCTGATTGCGTTCTAATTTTATTTACGTTTACAATGATAAACGCGCACATTAATAGCGAGATTACATTGTGCACGAAGGCTTTGACACGTGAGGCTTGCCTTGCCGTTCAGCCATGAAATGCTAAACGAAACTCGTGCTTGATCCCGCTCCGCATATAGTTGCGGCTTTGATAAGCTTCGCGCGCGTATCGATCGGCTGACAGCTCGGGCGTTTAAACTGTCCGATCGTCTCGGCCCTAAATGCCAGTGGCGAAATGTCCGTTGGCGGCGATAATGTAACTATTATGTCCGCGGTTATCCCTCAAATCGCGGACTGATGCGGTTAACGAGAAGTTGGCGAGTTAATTCCGCGCGTAACAAAATGCATCCGTAAGAGAAATTTTGCAGAAACGCTTTGCAAAAATTTTGATGAATAATGAAATAAATAAATTTCTTACATCGTAACAATAATTTTCTTCTTAAAATCTTCTCCAGTTTGAAAATTCTACGATTGAATGACATTTTTAACGGCATCATCATTTATATCCTAATTGAAATATCAATTAATTATAATTCACTGAAAATTCATTTCAAGAAAAGAGAGTAAAACGCTATTATTATATTAGAATCAAATTGATCACTAAAATATCAAAACTTTGCAGCATTGCTTATCATGTTTGAGATTCTTATATAATTACTTTAATAGTTCTAACTAATTATTTTAAAAACAAAATTGTTTTTAGATTTTATATATATGTATACAGCTATACAGCTAAATTTTTAGAGATTTTAACAAAATCATTTTTTCCATATAAGATTTGTAAAAGTTAATGTAATTATTACATTTTTTGTGTTCGGTAAATATGAATGAGGCAGACTCGCATAATTATGATTATTGAATTTCTGGACATTCGATAAAACTCGCAGCGAGTAGCTAATTAATTCTGACTGCGTTTATATTATTAGTTGGCCGTTACTCTGTCTCGTCTTTTATCGCCAATGAAATGGAGAGGAGGTTTATTGAATCATGATTTCCAACTCCGATGGGATCCCACGTTTATCGCTGCGTAATATAGCTGCGAAGCGATGCGAAATTGTCTGGCCGCATGCGACGCGATTGTCGCCCGAGAGGCTCGCACGAAAGCTCGCCCGCTTGCATGGCCTCGATCTCGTTATTCTCGCAATGCATTAAAGCTCAAGCGGATTTCTCTTTCTCTCTCTCTCTCTCTCTTTCTTTCACACGATGCGTGCTTGTTCCCCGTTAAATTCATTCCGCGCGACGGGAATAATGCTTTTTAACGAGTTTGCGTAAGCGCTCGACCAACGAACTCGGATGAAGCTTTGAGATTTATGTCTGGACCGAAGACGTTGCAATAAAAGAGCTTGTTGGATCGAGGCCATTGTAGCAGCTTTCAGGTTCCTTGACTCCGATGACCCAAAATTATCGCCTTTTCCGCAAAGCTTCCCACGAGTTCATTTTTGTCTTCGAACTAAATATAGTTGAAAATTGTTGCGAACAAATTATCGATATACACAATTGCTTTTCTCGCCAATTATAATTCTTATAAAATAATCCTTATATTTTATTAATTCTTATTATATATCATTTCTTAGTAAGATGTTGCATATTCATGAAACGAAAAACGCCATATTTGATTAAATTAGTTCTTCGTGCCTAACAATTTTTCTTGTAAATTTATACAATTTCCAAATTAAGATGTATTTTTTTCCCCTTCATTGTTTATGCAGCAAAAATATATTTAATTTTAAAAAGTATCGTAAAGATACACGATTCTTTGGAGTCCTAATTAGTTTATATCTTCCTGTTATTTATGGATATTTGTGTATTCGACATGTATAGCTTCGCCTAATGCTACTTGACAATCGATTGGGGTCGCAATTGGAATGACAGTTTCGAGTTTCTGTTGCCAGAATTTAGTTCCATTAATGAATTCGCGTCATATCGGCGAAACAACCGCGACTATTTGAGTTCTGGTCAGGTAGTCTGCGTCCCAGGAGAGTTACCTGAGAGCACGCCGAACAGATGGCAATGTGTTGCTTTTTAATTGGATTGAATTCTACAGATCGGAACTTGCTATAGCCGCGACACGTATGGCATATATTAAAATCGACCATTCCTCGTCACCCTGGGAGTTCGATTATATTTATTGAGTGACGTCATTCGCTAGAAAGCACCACTTTCCGTTCGCGTGACGATGTTCCATTCGTGTTTTTTTTTTTTTTTTTTTTGGAAAGAATAATTTCACAACTTATTTTTAGTAATATATTTGTTGCTTTTATGTGCTTTATCAAATAATATTCATAAAAATTATACATAATGACTTTTTAAAAATTTAAAATGAAAA
>Ga0157364_1001295_pt1 | contig 20903 bp, 12 predicted proteins | sample AttsexASBM2_FD_111476 | JGI IMG/M metagenome (GOLD analysis project Ga0157364, IMG submission 111476) | Fungus gardens microbial communities from leaf cutter ant in Ribeirão Preto, State of São Paulo, Brazil - Atta sexdens ASBM2 | ecosystem: Host-associated > Fungi > Mycelium > Unclassified ...
TATATAAAACAAAAATATATATATATATATATTTTTTTTATTTTGATATATATATATATATATATATATATATATATATATATATATATATATATAAATTTATATTTACAACTTATCTATGAAAAATTTGTTTTTATATTGAAAATATTGTATAAGATACTAGATAAATTAAAGAGTATATATTCTCCTCAATTCTCAAGGAAAAGATGTATGAATCTTAAATAATTATTATTTTACTTTTTATAAAATTTATATTGAATAAAATGTTTAACACCAGAATGCTTTTTCTGAATATCAGATTATATATAATAATTTTCTGTTTTTTTCATTATGATGAACTTCTTTGTTCAGCTATATAGATTGAGGATAAAAGATTGAGGAGGATAAAAAGTAACTTATAAACTCTTATGTGTGTCATTTGATATTTAGATGCTCGCTGTGTCTCTTAATATATCTATCTTTTATTTATATAAAATTATCATTAACTATATAAAATTGAAAGATAATTTTACTATATATATTATTATTTATAGAAAAAATATTACAAAAAAGTATAAGTATGTTATTATTTAAAATTTTATGTTTTAAAAGTATTAATTTTAATATAATAATATTGTTAGATATAATAAATGTCTGACATTGTATATAAAAGAGTATATTGCAATATAAATGCGTTATTTTGTTATCTAGACACTTATTATATCTAAAACGTGAAAAAAATAATTTAATGTTAAAATATTGTAATATTGCATTATTATAGTATATAAAATATTATTTTTCCTAACTGTTCGCGTGTTGTATATTTCGGTATTTTTTTATATACAGTACATTTTTACACACACGCGCGCGCGTACACATTCTTAAAAAATAGAATAATATAAAAAATAGAATATATAAATCTATAGGTACAGAAATTCTTCAATTTTTTAATATAAAGCATGTTGTTGATTCTTTTTATGCTTACTACAAGAATTGAATTTGCAATTTATTTTGATAATTAAAAATGTATAAAATAATGCCGTTTTTTAATGCATGTATAAGCAATTATTATATATATATGTGTATTTTTTACATATATGTATTTACAACAATGATGAATTCAAAATTATTTGATCAGTCTTCCTTTTTATCTGGAGCAACGACTAGACATAACATTTGCATGACGTATGTTAGCTTGGCTGAAAAAAGACAAAAAGAAATTTTATTTCATTGATAAATAAAGCAAACTATGTTTGGTGTCAATGATATATAAATCTCTTATGTAAGAGACTCCTATATATTTTTTAATTCTATTATACTCACCTGATAAGGTATTTCCTATTTTCTTGTACACAAATACATGGTATATGATAAGACCGCACAAGATGAACATAAATACGAATAAATATTTTATCGATGGTTCGTAAGCTATCGGAAGCACTGTAAGAAAGATTGAAACCACTAATATCAGCCAAGGTATCACAATAGGTACGGTGTACGGTCTAGGAGCGTTTGCTTTGGTACGTCGCATAATTATAAGCGATATCATCGCTAGTCCATAGAACAGCCACATAAGGAAACTGGCGAACTCGATCAAGGCGATTATATTGCCTAACAGCAGGCATGCAAGTGAGAGTATACTCTGTAAAATCACTGCTGGAGCCGGTGTCATCTTCTCGATGTGTACGTAACTGAAGACTCGTGGTACATGGCCCTCGCTGGCGGCAACGAAGCACAGTCTGGCCACGCTGAATTGAATACTAAGAGCGCATCCAAAGGTTGATAACGCTACACCGAGTGGTATTGCAAAACTCATCCAAGATGGCAGGACCCGATCAGCCCAAACTACCGCCACCGCTGGTGCGCTCTTCATCTCTGACATTGTCAACGCTGCCATATACATCAAGTTCATGGATACATATAGAACGGTGATGATGGGAACCGCGATGAGCGTGCTCCGGAAGATATTGACTTCGGGTTTCTGGATTTCTTCGGTAATCATCGCAGTCGCAGTCCATCCATCGTATGCCCAGAGACCGCTGTAGAAGGCCAGAGCAATATTGCCAGCTGACGTAGTAGTACCACGAAAAGGATTACTGAGAAGTTCTACGTGACCTGAGCTCAGCCACCATATCCCACCGATGATTACTACCATACAGGCAACTACTTTGCACACAGTGAACACATTCTGCACTTTTACGTAGAGTTTGACGCTGATGAGATTAATGTATGTTATCAAACTCAATGCCATAATCGCTATGAGCTTCTTCAGCATTGCCATAGAGTCGCTGGATAGATTACAAAGATATCCGGAAAATGGTTGCACGCTGTACTCCGCGAAAGTTAATGTAATTACTGCTACTTCTGCCGGTCGTAATAGTATCACAGAGATCCAGGAACAGATGAACGCTGGCACCTGACCGGCGTATGGATGCAAAGGCTTGAAAGCCTCTATGAAATATGCATATTCGGCACCAGAACGTGGTACCACGGTACTCAATTCGGCGAAGGCCAATGCACCTAATAGAGACAGCACGCCACAGCTGATCCAAACGATTAAGCAAAATCCCACAGATCCTGATCGCTCAAAAGCGCTGGTTGGTGATACAAAAATGCCGGAACCTGAACAATAGAGATTGTAGTTAATAGCAATTCACAATTGATATTATTTGGTGGAATCAGTCACAGTTGGCTAATGTCCCATGATGTGAATGACTGATTAATCTCGATTAACTTTTCGACTTTTAGTCGTATATAATTATTACGTTGATGAACAAAATATTTGTTGGTCAGTGTTAACAGATCAATAGTCTGTTAATCATTGAGAGAATATTTAGATTATTTGGAAGCGTGATATAAAATTTTTCTTTATTATAAGTTTTTCTATATTAATAAAGAATTTTTATTAAGATTTTAATATCGAGAATAATCGCGATAAGAGACAAACATGATATTATCTAATTGTGCTACTTCGTTGCAATGTTATAATATCGGATAATATAATTTAATTATAGATATAATATCAGTAGTTAATCCTCGTCTCTGTAAATTCTTTGAAGATTTTAAAACAGATAAAAGATAGGATCTGTCGGTAAGATAACTCGAAGAATATGAGAAATTTTTTACTAAATTTTCGAGTAATTAAACCATGTGAAAATAGATGTTCTTATTTAGAAACATTTAGCTAAGTCGTTTTTACCAATATAGTTTAATTTTAAACTGGATTCAACACTAACTCTTCATCTTTTTCTAGTTGTAAGAATTGAACCGAGATTAAAGTTAATCTACATTGATAGAAACGAGCATCAAATTTCAATTACTGCCTATGCTGTTGTGTTGATTTGTCCATATATAAATTTTTTATTGGTTTTTTTATTGGTTTAAGGAACATACGATCTTATATTTTTTACTTTAACACCCGGTATTTAAGAACGCGTGAGAAAGCATTTCAGTCACCGTCAATCAACTGTTAAAAGCAAGGGCTTCAATGAATGAAGCGGTATCTAATTTGAGTCTATACAATTATGTAACTGCTGCTAACTACTTCTGAATTGCCATCTTGCACTAAAGGCTACAGTTCGTAGAATGCCATCATTTCTGATTATATTTATTGTGCCTCTTTAAAATATTGATAAATGTTTTTACGATTATGTGTTATCTACAAGCATATAACTTTCGTGATACTCATAAACATGATATATTTCATCGCTCTATGAATGATGATTAAAACAAATACATAACAAGATTAATTTATTCACACAGACAAAAGAGAGTGACTTTCCTAAAGATATATATATTGTATTGTTTTAAATTTGACACTCATCACCACGAAATTCAAAGAGATTAAAACGAATTGATGATTATATTTATTTTCTATAAAATAAATATATGAATGAATTCTTTAATTTTCAAAATCAGACAGCCGTCAATTTTTTAATTAAATTCTATTCTTACGTGCTTTCTGTCTTGTTTTATTGTATATTTTTTTTTAACATGTTTTTTCACTAACCAAATTTTAGGCAAGGTTTCATTTGTTTTTCATTCGTAAAATTTCTTTTGAAGAATGTAATTAATTCCGATATAATATTATAATCTCCTATTAAGATGAAATTTAAAATAAGGGAATGGAAAAGTTACTCTGCCATTACTTTTTATAATAATAATAATTTAATGACATATTTTTTTACTATGTTTTTTTACTATATTGAAATTAGTTAATTGTCATTATTACACGATATTTATTGAAAATAATAAAAAGTAACTTGTAACACATCAACGCATTATTTTTTTATGACTGTTGCAAATAATGAAAAATGTAACTAATTATAAATAAAAAGTCAAAATTACGAATAAAAATTTAAGTTGTATTGTTAAGTAAAAAATTACTTTTTTTTAGTAATTAGTAATCTTTTTAAAAAATTACTTTTTTTAGTAACTAGTAATCTTTTCAATCTGTAACAAATAACACTTTGATTTTTCCAACGCTGGCGTTACCATTATCGTCATAAAAAATCGCAACGTCTATACCTTTAAAGAATGTATTCCAAAAATTTTGAATAGAGAATGGAAGTATGCATCGCTTTCGAAATTTGTTGTCAATGTTATTATTATTCATTATTCATTATTTTATCATAATAACAATTTGGTATGCGTTGTATACAAATGAACAATAATAAGATTGAAAACGAATTTTGAAAGCGACGTGTACTATCATTCTCTGTTCAAAATTTTTAGAATATATTCTATATGTTTTCTGTATGTTTTCTATATGTTTTCTTGAGGAATATATCTGTACAAAGAATTCATGAATAATTTGGATAATAATGCATATTTTTGTATTCATTTTTATCACACATAATTACTTTCGACATTGTTAAATGATCTTGATATAAATAATGTTCCTCAATCTAGTGGAAAAACAAATTATTCTTACATCGCTTTTGACACAACGCTTTCTTTTTATTTGCGGACTAATAAAAACGATTATATTAATATACTATTTAGGACTACGAAATTAGGTTCAATGGTTAATGGTTAATTATTCATTGTGTCGCTGAACAGTGCCGAATAAAAATAATTTTCGTGACTTGCAATAAAAGCGTGCATCATGCCGAATCTTTTTTTAGCATGATACTGCGGATTTGAACGTCTGAGATCTGGCCTTCTTTGTGTTGCATTACGATTTATCGCATGAGCGCGATTACGAATGGGAGTGTCAGAGATCGACACTCGAGAATCCGCGAATAAAAATAAAAAAATAATGTGTCATGAATTTCCGTCTTTATCGTTTTTATCGTCTATACTGTTGCAATCTGTGTTGCATTCTCATAATTTCTCTATATAATAATTTGCGAAATATGGCACGAGAGCATCGCACGCGAGAATAAAACGTGTACTCGTACAACACTTTTAATGTTTAATTTATTCAATGCAAATGGCAAGTGAGAGATAAAATCTGATAGAGATCAAATCGTGTTTACAGGCGACGACAGAATTTATGATTTATCCGTATCCGTGGAAAATTTATAAATTTTCATAATCAACAATCGTATCTTACCTATCATCACCGCCAGAATGATGCTGACCGCGCTGAAGAGCCCCAGCTCTCTCTTCAGCTCGATTTTCTCGAGCGTTTTCTCCTCGCAAGCCATTTTTTCCATATGTTGAGAATGGAACAAAAAATAAGAGCGTAAAGCACGTTGCACACTCCAACGACACTGTCAACAGTGATTCAAAATTCAATGACACATTGCATGAACGGCTGGCCTGTTCAACGATGGTGGTGGAAACGGCGACGGCGGTCTTTATCTTCTCGTCTGAAACAATCGTTGTCAGTGCTCCACGCGATGGCAATAGGCTCGACTACGCGACTGAAGCTATTGGATGGGTTTATCATGGTCAGAGTTTCAAATCGGGATTAGATCAGCTTGTTGCTTTTTTCGCAGACATTAGCGAAACATTGATAAGGAGATACTCATCCTCGTCATAGATACTCCATTTTTCCTTATTTTTCTTCTGGTTGGGCACTAAGCTCAAGAAGCACTAGAAAAATATATTGGTTATAACAAGAAGTTATGTTAACAGAATGCATTTTGATTATATCAATTAGAATACTGGTTACATAATTTTGCATTTCTAATTATCTTGACCAAAATATTTGACAGATGTAATTATAAATATATATTTGATGGCATTGAATCAGAAATAATTGTTTCTTTTAAAGTTAATTATTAATAACTTATAAAATTAACTTAGTTACATTAAAAGTTGTATGTATGAACAAAACGATTTAATTAAAAGTTTAGATTAAATCAACTGAAATTAAATTAAAAGTTAATTTCAGAAAGCATTATTTATGTTAAGATAAAATGCAATTTTGAAATTATTCTAAGTTACTCTAAATGAGAAAAAGCAATTATAATATGAATTCTAAGAATATTTATAAAATATAGAATAGTATAGAATACCAAAAAAATATATTATTTTTGATTAATGTATATGACGCTCACAATTGAATAAACAGTTATCTTCTTTAATTTCTTAAATTTATTTTTTAATAGAAGATAAATTCGTTTAATTATTCGTTTAACATTCAATTTTAAAAAACTTTTTGTATTATAGAATGTAACCGTTTATAATATTTACTATATTGAAAATGAACTGATTATTTGGTCGAAATGTATGCTATATTTTGTCATAAAGATTATTAAATATTAGCAATTTCAATCTAGCTTTTGATCTTAGCCTTTTTATGTTTAGTAGTATATTATTTTTGTTACATTTTTTTCTATGGAAATGTATTTTTTTTTATATAGAAAACTAATGAATAATATTTAAAGGATTACGTAGAAAGAATTACATAAAGAATATAGATTATATAGATCATATAGATAAAAATTATTAGATTGATAATAATTATCAAAAAAGAATATTTATACATTATTTAAATAAAATTCTAACGAAATATTAATGGAATGTGCTTTTAAATACTATAATAACTTTTCTTATTTTCTCTTTTTTTAAACTTGAAAGAAATGCAAGTAATCTTGCAATAATAAGACATTACGCTATTGAATTTCTCTAATTGTCCAATTATTTAATGTTCAAAATTCTATAGATAAAAAAAATGATATTCAAAGATAAAAGATATTAACTTAGACAAGCAATTAATATATTTTACACGTAATAAAATAATCAGTTAAAAGCTAACTTATTTAAAATTATGCCTTTTTGATTACATTTATCAGATTTCCAATTTATGCAACTAGATTTTTTTCTCGGAAAAAAAACGATTCCCTAGAAATCGGCATTATATAAACGCTAAACATTGATTTGTGAAATTTGCTTTCTAGCAATTGGCGATTATCACTTACGTGAATAAACCGGATTATGTTAAATGATTTGTTTGTCCGAATTCCACGAGATAAATCAGCAAAATCTAATCAGCTAACAAGTTATAAAGCTTCTGTGCGTGCAACCGATAGAAGATTGGAATCAAGGTTGTGCAAAGGGTCCTAATACATTTTGAGATCGTAATGCAAAAGTAAGGAACTCTATCTGTTTATAAATATGTTAAAAAAGATTTGAGGGGTTTAGAAAAATACACTTTAAAAATCAGAGAATTACTTAAAGTCAGTATTAAAAGAAGCAAATTCAAAATTACATATCTTTGCAAAAAATCATCGCAGAGAAATGTATAACAAAGCGTTTTAAAACTTGAAACCTCATCTTTCCAATGCTTAAAATGTTCCTGCTATGATTTTATTACATACAGCACTAAGTTAAGATGAAATCCTAGATAATTATATGAAACAATAGCGACAAGAACAGAGATAGGAACAATATAGAAATAAGCGATATATTTATCGCTCTTGTTGCATAATGCAGCAAAAGAAATAAAAAGGCTAACCAATTTGATCACATATGAATATACAATATTTATCTATCTGTTTTATCTATCTATATTTTCTATCTCTTTTAAGATTATAGTATATACATAAACAAAATGAAAAATCTGAACGCTTGGTTATAGGACATAGAATTCCAACTCGTTGGAAATTTATCGCTATTACTTTATTCTGTGTTCCTACGTGCGTTGACATATGCATTTTCGAATCTTGGATTCTTCTTGTTTCTATCACTATTATTATTTCTATCGCTATTGCTATTGTTTCGTATTTAAAGCTTGAACTTTGAAAAATTGAAGTTTAACTTTGAACTGGATGTGAGGAAAATACAATTTTTTTTGTAAATTTCTTTAATTGTGTCGCAAAACTTCTTTAAAATGCTTTTTTGATCATTACGCTACAATTTTTTTTAGTAACGATTTAAAGTAAGTAGTGTATTTTTAATCTTTTCTCTAAAACCTTTATTTGTCATCGTGTCGGAATTCTGTTTTTACAACAATTTGAACTGACTGCATTTTTGAAAATTATTTTCTGTTACGAAAAAATGCAAACATATTTGATATAAAAATTTTACTTTTCTTTTACATGTACTATGCGCGTTATTATTTCGAATGTACGTCATAAATTCGCGATGATTAAATTTTATCTGTTATAAATTTTATCTGTTATTGTTACGAATTACGTGTATAGTAAATTTATAGAAATAAAATCTGTATCGAAAGTGCTTCTATTTTTTTAAATATTATAAAGATATAAAGTACTAATAGAAGTGCAAGCATCTCAAATTTTTGTGGCAGATTACTGATGTGACTGCAAATACAAGTTTTTAGAAAAAAAGATTTGAAAAAGCATTACTTATTTTATATCATTATAGCAGTAAAAAAATCATTATGATAAAAAAGCATTTAAAAAAATGTTATATTTAAAAAAAAATGTTATATTTTTTTAAAAAATGCAATATATTTGAAGAAAATTTTGTTTTCTCCATTCACGTCATCAAAAAGTTTATTATATAATATAAAAAAACATAAAAAACCAACGTTAGACGTTCTTGTTGCAAATTAGAATGATATAAACGAATGTTTATTATGTTTTGATTTGCAATAAAATCTAGCGTTGGCCTTTATGCTCTTTATATTTATAAATAATTAAATAAGATAGCAATTTTATTTTACTTTTTGATATTTTGGAATATAATCTTTATAATTGTGTCATTCCGCGACATAGTAAAGAGTTATCATTTTGACGATTACATTTGATCGTTGTGTTACACTAAGGTCACATAAAATGGCAATGATTCATGTAACCATTTTACTTGAAATTCTGTCAGTAAAAGAAATAAAAATAGGCAAATTATATGACGACTAAAAGTTTTGAACACAGAATACATATATTTTTTTATTATATTTATAAAAAAGAATTCCGATACGAACCTCTGTTGCTTAAAGATTGATTTTTCATGAGAAGAATGAGCTGAGGCTTGAGTACTTGTTATCCTTCCTATTTCTATTTTCAAACTGCCGACTTTCTAATGAAACTCGTTCATGCAACTAATTGCGCATTCGATTGTACATTGCCAGTAAGGTTTATGCACATGAAAGTCTATATGCACATGAAAAATCTATGCACATTATTATATAAATTTATATTTAGAGATGTAAATGATGGAAAAATTTTAGAATTTTAGGGTTAAGAATGATCGGGAAATAATGATTTTTTTTCCATCGGTTTTGACAGTTCTTTTACTCGGATATTTTTTTTTAACATTTCACGACGTTGTATTATTGTTCCAGAATTTAGTTTTTGCACTTTTCCGTAAGATTTCTATTTGAAAATAGTTACAAAAGTTAAAATATAGTATAATGATTAATATAATATAATGTCAATGACTATAAATATACCTTATTATTATTTGAATGATATTTTATATTGTACTTCAATTTTAAATAAGTATTCCATATTGTTATTAACAAATAATACTTTACTAGACTAATTGACACTGTTTTTGTCGTAAACTGTAATTGCAATTATACATATTCTAAATTTAAATTAGTGAGGTAACGTTCATTGAATCTCTAATTGATTGACTCTCGAATCAATATTATATTGGGATGTTATCTCAAAATAATTAAATTACAGAGTACAATTATAATATGCAATAAAAGTATCTATTATGTTTATAACGTATTATTTGTATTAATAATATCACTTATTTAGCTTTTAAATATAAAATATCTTTTAAATATAAAATATTGTTCAACTAGTTATGTTGAAATAACTACATGTTTTCTCATGAATTTTATGTAATTTGGTCACAAATACCATTATTTACAATAAAAAAAAACTAGTTTACTTTCGTTGTAGTCAAAAATACCATTTTTTTACATCTATTTATATACTACAAATGACGTTGTACAGGACGATTTATTTTAATATTAATAGGCACATTTTTTGAAAATATGTAATTTTATCAAAAAAATTCCAAATAAAACCCGTACGTTCCCTTGTATGCTATAAAATTTTTATTTAGAATATTTTTTGAAAAAATTGTATATTTCCAAAAGTTTTACTTGATAACATTAAAATAAATAATCTTGTAGATTTTTAATATGGGCAATGTATATTAAACACAGCTAAATATTTGCATAACTCAGCAAACTAATACATCTTAATATAACATATCTTTTTGTCGACTAAAGCAAAATAATAAATTCTTCATATTTTAATAAACGTTTGGTTGTATAAATATATTTGTTATGACTGATATTTTTGGCTGAAAATTTGTCAAGTTGTTTTGTATTAAAAATTAATAAATATGTTACTAAGTGCATAAATTTTTTAAAAAGAAATGTATTTACAACATCGATAAAATTGTTGATGTATATATTTCTTAAATACATTTTTATAAAATAATGTGATTTGGCTATGGAAATTGTTGATAACTATTATACTTTTCTGTTTAATTCTGTATAATTCCAGAGCAGAATTATTCAGAAAGAATGGAAGTAGGTAATATACGAGATTACTTCATATTGTTAGATAGAGCTACTATTACGTTTTAAGTGAATAATCATTTTGTCTAATAATGTTAGGACTATTACTACATCCTATACATATATACATAGTTATCTGTATATTATTATATATTTTCTATAATTTTATATAAATATCAATATTACGTACATCACGGAACTAAAATATCTTATGTTTAATTATTATTCTATTGATCTAAATTCTACAAAATTATTTTTCAGTCTCGGCATTAATTATCTCAAATTCGTTGAAATGTACTCGTTTAAGACCATAATTGATAAATATCAATTGAATCTTGATATAGAAGATATTAAATACATCGTGTGTGATTAACGAGGATATTTATACTTAATTGTGCCATTTTATATCAGTCGCATTCGATAGCGATAATTTATATGTGATATAATTCTTGCATTTTTTATATAAGAGAAAAGATTTATTAAATATTTAAATATTTAAATATTTTTTTTCGCATTATTTATTTTACACAATATGCATCAATATAAATTGAATCAAATAGAATATCGCAAATTAAAGCAGAAATGTAAAATTTTAATATAATCTTAAATTAACTTATTATAATAACAATATAATAATTTAATTAATAATTAAAAGTAATATATTATTAAAGCAATACTTATATAAAAACGTTTTTGATTTTTATATAATTTTATTATGAAATAAAAAATAATTTCTAGAAGTTTATATATTTCGCGAAACGTTTCCATTTAAATCAATTTATTTTATTTTATTATTTATTCCAATTTATATTTTTTATATATTAAACAAAGTTTTCGATAGATCGCCGTTCTAATTAGAACGGAATTAGAAACATTTTCTCTTTAGCTAATCCAAGAAATATTAGTCAGCTACAAATTATCGCTACGATCTCGGGAGTAGTCGAGGACTATCGAGAGTCGAAATCAGACTTCGGGACATTTCGAGAGTAATGTTAAGTTATGCGAGGTTAAGTTACAATCGGCGCGTGTGTCGTGCAATATTGTTTGAATGCGGAAAAAAGAAGTCTATAGTTCTATAGATCTGTACGACAAGTATTTTATGTGGTATCTTTGTTTATTACAAATTCGAATAAATAAAAAATGAATGACGAGACAGTGAAGGTCACGAATGATTCGAATAAGGAACAGAACGAATTCTACTTCGAATCTGATCACTTGGCATTGAAAGGTAACAAAGATTACACCGCTTTCCTAAAAACGATAGTTATCCTTGAGGCTCAGAGAGTCCAAGCCATAAAAGATTTAGACAAGCTTAAGTCCGTGCGTGCTCAAGCACTTAAGGATCCGATATCGTTCGTGGCACAGTTGCAAAACGGTGATCTTCCAGAACTACCTAGTCCGCAGAAGATTCCAGAGATTCCTTATATTGACTGGTCGCAATACAGCATTGCATTGCCAGATGGACGTATGAGGCCGCAAACTCGACATGGACATGTGTTACCTCGGATACAACCAAAAACTGAACAGGAAAATGATAAGGTATCGATGTTATAAGTGTATATTTGGAAAGAAACCTCTATTTCTTCATTTTATTTTGCAGATCTTAGTCAGAGGTCGTGCCTTCGATGAAAGTAAACCTGAAACTTTCAATCAATTGTGGACAGTGGAAGAGCAAAGGCGACTCGAGGAACTTTTAGTTGAATATCCACCAGAGGAAGTGGAAATGAGACGTTGGACCAAGATAGCAAATGCATTAGGTATAAAACTCGTTCTACGATTATATAAACCTAGCTCTGTAAGTGCTTATAGTTGTAAAAATTAACGAATCATTTTCCTCCTTATATTCAATTGATTGGTTCAATTCTTACAACTACAACCACTTACAGTTACATCTATGCTTATGTAATTATAGAATAATAACTATGTTGCAAGCAAGATATTACAATTACTTCTTTTTGTAGGGAATCGAACACCTAAGCAAGTATCCAGTAGAGTTCAAAAGTACTTTATTAAGCTTTTGAGGGCAGGTTTGCCCATACCTGGCAGAGGACCTAAACTAAAAGTTGATGTCAAGAAAAGTTTAATTCATAAGCGTAATAATCAATTCTTATTTAAACGTTCGACTTTCTTCCCACATCAAGATATTACTTTTAATACATCAGATGAAAGTAAAGAACAGCCTGTAGCAGAGGAATCTGTAAGCACTGTGCACATTATTGCTTTATATAAACTATTAGATATTAGAAAAAATTACTTCAATACCAATATTATTTTTCAGGAGGATGATACACTGAATGGAGGAAGTGATGATAGTCCTGAGATAAGACAGCTAAATTTATTGCGGCAAGTGAAAGCTGAAAAGGCACAAGACTCTCCTGTGTACAAACATGTTGGATACAAAGTACGTATTCTTTTAACATACAGCTAATTGTACATGTAGAATTATTGCTTATCAATGATATTTTCCTACAGTGTACAGTGTGTGGTGAGGAACCTTTAAAGGGTATCAGATGGCATTGTGCAGAATGTCATAGCGGAATTGATCTATGTGGTGATTGTGCAATAGCACAATTGGAGGCAGAAAATCCCTTACATGATCCATCCCATAGATTAATTCCCATAAAACCACCACTATGTACTAGAAGTTATGACTTAGATTATTTTCCACAAAGTTTTAGTGATTCTTCCTATAATTATCTCGATCCAAATTTTCTGCCCGAATAATCCAAAAAAATTTTTCCAAATAAAATACAATGCAAAGAATATAAGGCAAAAAATAATTTATTAAAAATAATGCTTACAGAATGCTAATAGATTCAGAGTTGACAGTATTTTAGACGAATTTTTGTTTGAAGTTGATTGAATGTTCCATTTTTTATACTATTGCGAATAAGGTTGAAGAATTGTAAATAATGATGAGTATTGTGTCTGAAATCATCAATTGTTAATTGATATATGAGAGTGATTAAAGCATAATTTATAAATACGTACATCATTAAAAGTATTAAAGCAAGCATTTCTTTGGTATGATGCAAATGATGGATATATGCTCTTGTATGATTTTGACATGCAAGACACTTGCATTTTTTACAAATAGAGGAAAAGTCGTCTGCATATCTAGAAAAGAAAAACCGTGTGAAATCATGTATTATTTAATTATTATGTTTATATATTTTTATATTATATGTTTATTTTTGAAATATTTTTTATTTTACCTCTTTTCTGCTATTGACATTGCATGTTGACTATTCTCACAAGTATCATGATCACACAGAAAAGTTAAAGCCTGTGATTGTTCAGTAATTACGTAAGGATAGGACGAATCAAACACGTCTACTCCTAATTCAACGAGATCCAATACAGTAGCTGGATTCCAACAACCCATTGATATTCTCATTTTATCGATAGGCAATAAATTCTATAAAATATAACATAATTGCAGTATATTAAAATACTTTGAATCATATAAGTCGTATAACTTTTTAAATTAAAAACGTACTTACAATGGTATATTGTACTACTTGTTTAATTTGTTCTGATGAAATATTTTGTACATCTGGCCCATTATTATGTAATCCATCTATTACAAATCCTGCCAAAGGCTTATCTTTTAAATAATCTATGGATTCTTTCCTAGCTTGCAAATTATAACCACCCTCCACTGGTCCTAATATTCCTTTCGATTTCAAAATATCCGATTGTAGATGGATATCTAAACATTGTTCTAATAAAGTTTTACTTCGAAGTACTGCCTTTGATATTCGTTTCGCGCGGCTATTAATATTTGTATCTCCATCACATAGAGCAACATATAGATCTGGTTTGTACGCTTGTACAATTTCCATATATTTATTAGCCGAAACAACAATTCTTCCTGTTCTGGACCAGACAGAAATAGTATCTGACTGCTGAAAGCCAGAATTGGTAGTATAGGCAGGATCATGTATTGATAAAAAATTTATATATTCCTGCAATCAAATTCTTTAATAATTAGTATAACGAAACTTCAATGCATATTGTTAATAATTCAATAATTTTGTTTCTGCCATACCTTCATACTAACAAAATCAGCAAAAGAAGTATCTAGCTCTTTGATAACATCAGTCATTAACAGGGTTGAGGGAAGCGAGACAATTAATAGCTGCTGTTCCATTGTTAGAGTTTTAAAGACATCCTTTGTCAAATGTGGTACACTGCCACCCTAAAAATTATGTTATAAATTAAAACAGATAAATTTTTGTATGTTTTATGTTGTAAAAAAAAATACATAATTATAAGACAGAAGAATTTTTTATTCCATACCTTTGTATAAATAAGAAGTAAAGGTGTTTCAAAAGAAATATTTGGCAACCTTTCAAATCCACTTAATGTACCGATTCGTGCAGTACAACGTGCTATGGAGTCAGTGAAAAATTTCATTGTTACTATAATTTATTTTATGGTCTTCCCTTTTCTCTGTTAGCTTCTCACACACGATATAAATAAATAATTGATAAATACTATATAATACTATATAATAAATATAAACATTGTTAAATTTTTGCTAGTACATTTATTAATTAATTTAATATGTTTAATATATTTTTTATTTAATTAATATTAATTAATGGGAACAATTATTTAAAAAGATATATATATGTCTCTATACAGAAATTAATTTATTTTATAACATGTAAATAGAACATGTGAACATAACCTCAATACAACCTTCTCGAGCACATGGGAGAATAAGAAATGAAAGAGAGAGCAAAGAGCAGTGCAAAATACTGCAAAACTCGCAGTTCTACTAGTCATGCCAGGTCGCTGACAGATGACGCTGTCCGCGTGCTGGAAGTAAAATGGATTGGCACCACTGGTGCGCAATATGTGGCGGATTACGGAATGTTTAAACATTTTTCGCGATCGTTATAATTTTGAAAAGTGATAGTTCTCGCAGGACAGAACGCGGTAAAGTTTATCGCACGGCGAAAGTTAACGCAGTAGATCATTCTTTCGCTTTTATGGAAAAGTGATAAACTGATTGTCTCTTGCGCCAATTTCCAAGCGTTACGCCGCGTTTGTGTGTGGAAGCCATGAATGTCGCGGACGAAATATCATCGGGAGTGTTTCACAAAACGTTCGTGGCAACGAAAACAAACCCTGCATAATCATTATTACTCGCTATTATTGTGCTCTTGATGTCGGAAGGTATATGCACAGTACGTCGTCGCCAAGTAGCGAGATACATCTCACGTAAACTATCCTTTTTACAATAACATTAATTTAACAATCCTGCAACAATTTACTTCGAATTTTACTAGCATTTTTGATATCAGATTAGATGACATCAGCTCGAATAATATTGGGAGAAATATCGGCAGATTATAAATATTGCGTGAATACAATATTATCACATGTAATACAAATGGGCGACAGTCTCATTAAGTGAATTTCGTGCGATCGTAATATTGCTCGATTGTCGGTTATTTTCCATAGATTGGTGACATAGAGTTAATTGAGATATGAGAGATATTTTTAAATATATAGTAATTATATATGCGTGATAATTTTTAAATGTATAGTAACGTAGTGGTTGTGATTGCGATCAACTTCCACGTTGTTAATCAGGATAATTTATTTATAAAACAAATATAATAATAAATTTCGAGATATATACAGACGAATAAGTGTAATAGTTATATTATATATATATCTTAATTATTATGCAATTAAATGCATTTTTTCTACATTTTTGTAGATAAATATATTTAATTTGTAGAAACAATTTTTTTAATTTATTAATTTAAAAAATAATGTAACTATTCAGTCGACCGTTAACTATTAAATCGAACTATTAAATCGTAACTATTAAATCGAAATTAAGACATAATTCAATCAATTAATTTCCACAAGACATTATATCACTTTGGCAATTATTGATGTAAATGTAATACAAATACATATACTACATAACATATGTTGTTGAGTATACGAAATAATTTTGATGTTATATTATTTTTATTTTAATTAATTGGATAAATAATTGATTAAGTAATATTATAATTGACAAAGTGATATAATTTCTTGCAGAAATTATTAAAAAATGTCTTGATATATATATATATATATAACATTGTGATTTGTCTTATTTTTTTCTCTCTCTCTCTCTATTTCTCTCTTTCAAAATTTTTAGGATTTGAATTTCTCATTTATTGTAGTTACATTTCATCTTTCTAATTAATATCTTTCGTTGCTAGGAAAAAAAATAGATACACGTATCATGAAATATTTCTTTATTTGTGCTGTACAATTCCAAATTTCGAAGATTACAATCTCGATTATAATCTTAGATTACAGTATATACAATAATAAAATAGTGCGTTTCTTTACAATGTGATCTTATATACAATTTGTGCTAAATACCTAATTTACATTGGGACGGACCCTCGAAAAGACATTGAAAATTATTATCATTTGAATTTTAATCGCAAGAAAATAATCGACATATTCGCATTTTTTTTCTAACAAAATCTAATGATTTTGTTAGTATGGCAGGTTTTAGCGGAGGTGAAAGAAAGTTACAAATACACATATGTATGTATATAAGATACTGGTTCGAAATTTCTGTCTGCGGGAAATTGCCGGCATGCGCCTTCGTCAGTGCATGAATAGGCAATCGGAAACAACATTTATATTTCCATATTTCATCTCCAAGGATTATGAGTAGTCTCTTCTCGCGTAAAATTAGAATTCGAATGATACGCAATATCGCAAACAAAGAAGGAGAAAATTCATTTAATATTCGCTATGTATATCTTCCTTTCATCGATATTAGATTTCAGTGATATCGCTTTGCTTATAATATTTTACTGACATATGTACTGACTTTTTTCGGAAGTATCCGATATGCGAACTATAATCCAATCGTATATAGGATATCTATCTATCGGCAAGTTTTATCACAATATATAAAATTTCACGACACCATCTTGTAAACTTTTCGTCGTGACTTTTTCTCAGGCAAGAAGCGTTGAATGTTCTGTTATTAACGGGATACACATGAAATAAAGAATGTCAACGCATTTTCGCATATTATTTAAAAATAAATTATTGAACGAAAAATTTTGTGATAATTTTCTTTATTGAATTATTTATTTCAAAGAGTAAATTTTATTGCAATGTAAATAGTAAATAATAATATAATAAATTTTTTAATTTTAAATTTTTTAATATAATAAATTTTCAAAATTTAAAAGAAAGTATTATCAAAGAATAAATAATATACAAAAAAGTATAAAAATTAATTTATAAAATTGAATGTATTATATAAATTTCATATGTATCCTTATGGGTAATGACGATTGTAATAAATTTTATTTCGTTGGGTACCAACTATTAATTCTGTTAATTACAAAATGTTTTACTTTCGCTTTAACACATTTTTTCACACTTGAAATTATGAGATAAGATATAATAACATTCTTTTTTAAGTATTCTCATGTTTTCTAGATGACGTATTGAAATATTACACAATACACGATATGTTGATAATTTGTACAATAATCGCAGGAACGTTTATATAGCGCACATGAAAAATATACCGGCCGATTGATATAAAATCTTTTCGCGATATATTTGTATATTAAAATATTAAAATTATTTCTTTTCATGTCATTATGTTAATTAATTGAAATTTCGAAGTGATATTTTTTAAATACTTATTTGCAGAAATAGATTTCTTGGTTCAAATTTTTCAATGGTTAATCGTTTTTACAATCGGATCTCATTACGGCCAGTACTTTACGCGCTACTTAATATTAATACAATTGATTGCCGCCATATATGGCGGGATGTCTAATTTAATTACGCGTATAATTTACAATATGTATATATACAATATGTGAACTTAATAAAATTTACAGGAGCCGTAAAAATATTTAACATAAGATACATGCATTCGTTACATCAATACATTACGTAAGAAATCGTTGCAACTTTCATGCGCGTTTGATGACTGAATAATTATTCATTAAATTAAAGTCATCAACGACTTCTCTTACACATCATTCATACCTAAAGTCTCGCAATTATGCTCGACATAAGACGCACAGTGACTCGTTCGATATGTTGACATTGACTGTGTTCAAAGTACAACTAGATATTTTGCATAATCAGGCTTTGCTGCGACATAAGGCACTTGCAATACGTGCATGCGCGTGGAATGAATTGCTAGCGGTAACTAATAATTAATAGCACGGATCAATGATCGCGGTCAAGATCGGCAATATTGCAGTGCTTTACCGCGATCTTTAAAATATCTCATTGAGAAGAATAATTATAAAACTAGAGCGATTAGGTCATAAGTTGACAATACAAGGACACTCGCATTAGATCTATAACATACAATCCCTATGATGAAATTTCATATTTCGCATTGGTTCAAGTTTGCAAGAATGCAATATTTTTATGATGAAATTTCGCGAAATTAAGTAAACTCTTTTAAAGAACCCGCGACAAAAAGATTTCTTTTATTTTTATATGAAACATTGATAATTTATTATTGATATAAAAGTGTTTTAATCAATTTTTAATAATCTATACTAATATATTTGCTGATTTGATTTGATGCTATTTGATTTGAATCATGATTATGATTTTAAAAAGAAAAAAATTATCTTTTTGATATTTTCGCATTCGCTTATATTGTTTTTAAAATCATAAGTATATTATTTTTATGTAAAATAAGGAACAAATGACATGTAGTTAAATAAATAACAACACATATGATTTTTATAATTATTCATAATTGAATTATACTCAATACTAATTTTATTCATTATTTATTTTTCATAAATTTTTCATAAAAGATATAGTCTCTGATAATAAAGCTGATTTTATTTTTTAATATGCAATTCAAAATTAAACATGACTTTATGCAATTTTATTCTTATTGTTAGAGCATAAAATTAATAAAAACGAAAAAGGTGAAAAATATTTGAAATCATTGCATATTAAAAATGAAGATTGCAAAATGAATGTTAACAAAAATGTAAAATTGATTAAGTTTTCTTTTTTACATATATTTAATTTGAAAAAATATGAAAATATAAATGATTTAATTGAACTGCATTTATAGCTTATTGTTAGGAGAGATACTTTTATATCATTGATTCTTTGTGTTAATTTTTTTTATGAAAAGAAGATAAAATATACATGTGTGTTCCAATTCGTAGAATTTTTAAGATCTTTGCAATTCATAATCGACATTACCAATGAAACATGCGTAGGATAAAAGTAATATCTCGCGATTTGCGAAGAACGACAGAAACATTCGACATATAGTGAATTTTTGCATATGTGTGCGAATTCAGATTTGAGGAGCAAGGAGGGATCTATGAAGGGAGAGAAGGTGCGGGAATCGCCAACACATCTCTCGATATCTCACAGTTCGATCTCTCGAGCCGGTCGCTCGTATATTTACATGTATAATTTATATATCCCATAGTCCGAACATGCGGTACGTCCGACCAGGGCGGGCCCAAGGCTATTCTTATGATCGTTCTGAGATGTCCGTCGAATCCCGTGCGAGCTATCCTAATACGAAAAAGATATTGTAAAAGGGAGCCCGGCTCGAGAGAAATTTGCAAGAATTTAGTCGCGTGAATTCCCACGATGTCGATCGATCGACTCGAAAATCTCCTCGGAAATTCTGCGTGTGCGTTTTTCGAACGACATGCGTTCTTCTTGCTTAAATGCGCCAAGCGAAGTTAAGCCGGTTATATGGGGCGAATGTGATCATTATTTTGTACTTTCATTTTTTGCATTGAAACCTGATCTTTGTTCGTGAACATTTCTTGATATAAATTTGATGATTATATAACGCTTAATAGACGTTTAGAGTGCAATAATTGCGAAATACAATCATTCAAAAAAACTTCTAATTTGCATATATTATTATTATTAGGTCGTCATGTCATCTATTATTAATCACTAATAATAATAGAAAACTTGTCTTTTTATTATGTTTTTATTGTCTCATAAAAAA
>Ga0157364_1001296_pt1 | contig 20891 bp, 17 predicted proteins | sample AttsexASBM2_FD_111476 | JGI IMG/M metagenome (GOLD analysis project Ga0157364, IMG submission 111476) | Fungus gardens microbial communities from leaf cutter ant in Ribeirão Preto, State of São Paulo, Brazil - Atta sexdens ASBM2 | ecosystem: Host-associated > Fungi > Mycelium > Unclassified ...
ATAGACATTAAAAAAGTCTATTTTAATCTACCATAGACGTTACTGTGTCATCTTTTAATAAGTTTGTTATTTTTAGCTGAATTTTTTTTGCATAGCTTATCTTTCCTCTTTTTCTCTTTAACATGAAAAGAAAAAGAGGAAAGATGAGATTCAGCATTAAAAAGGAGAGACCTATTATCACTCTGCTATTTGAAATGCAAATTATGTGTATCTTTTGGCGATATATATATTAATTATGGATCTCAATGAATTTTTAAATAATAGAAAAACGTACAATATTGCGTTTTATTTTAGTTTCTTGGATATTCTTGTTAAAGAATTTTGCTTCAGTTTTATTCAAGACAGCATCGGCTTGTAATTTTTGATTGCCATTCAATTTATTATAATAAGGATTCAGGTTATTCTTATTTTGATCGCCGTACGCCTTTAGATCTCGTGGAAATTGCCGAAATTTCTCACCATTAATTTTAGCAAAATGCGTTCTATATGGATTAAAAAATTTTAGACATATAAATTAAAGTCAACGTGTACTATCGTTTACAAGAAGATAGAAATTTTACTTTGCATAAGTTTCCATGCAAAAATTGTGTACCTCTGAACACAATTTATTTCCATCCTTGTCCACACTGTTACGATTAGCTGTTCTTTTAATCTTCTTTTGATTATATTGACGCGATTTTTTGATACTGTAAATTAATTTATGTCATATATAATTATGTATATGTTTAAACGCATATGTGATCTCTTTTTCTCACTTCGTTCCGGAGAGAGAAGTTAATGTGCCTTTCAGTATGTTCGCGTGCTCTAGCAATGCCTTCTCCTGTGTTTCCCGTTCTGCTTTTTCCACGAAAACAGACAGGGCGTTAATTCTATTATACTCCTCACAATTTTGTGTCTTGATACGGGTAATATTTAGATTCACGGCGAAAGGGAATAAGGCATAATAAGAATATGAAACGATTCAAAACGATTTTGATTTAAAAATTGATGTATCTTTTGAATTTTATTTCTCAAATCGTGTTTCGCGAAACTATATAGTGAGATTTTCAGACAGACAAAAAATGTATATTATTTTTATATTTTTAGTAAATCTATTAAAAGCAACGCTTGGAAATGAGAAAATCGCGACTTTCGACCGACCGCGTATTACGTGTTGCACATTGACGTAACCTTTCCAACTTCATTCATATTTGATCATAAAAAAAATATCATAATCGATATCCGATTTCATTTAAAAAAACATTGAAATATCATCAATGGAGAAAATTCGGATATACATTCATTCGTTTGAATAGAAAAAAAAACAAAAGGCTTTATAGCTTTATTTATCAGTCTTTATTCGTATAACTAATCGACAAGATCAAAATATATTTATATTATTTTTAAATATATATATATATATATATATATATATATATATATATATGTATGTGTGTAAAGAGATGTTAACGATACAGAGCTATACGCTCGAGCACCTCGAGCGTTCTCGAAAGTTATCACTGATATAATTCGAGACACAAGGAAAAAAATCCTGCGTTTTCTTTTTATCGAATCGGCCATGCATTTTCGAATCGTAAAAGCTAAATCAAGTCCAGCTTGATTCTTTTGTGCAGCTTTTTTATTCCGCTGCGTAGGAAAGAGCGCGAGCATAAGCGGTAAACACATTACACGATATTGCATATACGATTTTCTATCAAATGTATCCATCTTGTCTTAGAAATCTCTCTTGCAATTAGTTTTCTCGACACCTCCACGAAAGACGCACAATTGTTCAACAAGAGAGATTTGCTCATCCAGATTATTGTACAGAGAATATATATGGATGCATTCGAGTCTACGAGCTTGCGAGCTTCTAAAACGGCGATCACTCGGACACGCGGTGGCGGAAGGAGTAACAAAAAAGTGACGAAGGAAGAATCAAGCTGACACGGGGAAAACATAAAGAACTAAGGCAAAGGAGATAGAAAGATAGAGAAAGAGAGAGAGAGAGAGAGAGAGAGAGAGAAAGAAAGAGAGAGAGGATATGGACACTATCGGTTCCTTCGCCGTTTTGGCGAAAATCAGGAAATTTTGACAAGGCTCATGATGCCGCAAACAGTGCACATAACTCGACAGGAATCGATTCTGACTAAAAATTGCAACGAGTTTTATTGCGAGGAGTTTCAAAAAATTTTCAGATTGTAGAAAATAAATAACGCGCGAGTACACACAAAAAAATATCATTCTATTGTTAAGAAAAGTGAAAGATTAATCATATTTACTATCTTTTAAGTAATCTTAAACAAAGAATATTTTCTTGATAATCTTAAAATGTATACTTATTAAAAATTAAAAAAAAACTTATTATATTAACTTAAAACAAGAATTTATTTTCTTTTGAAGAATAAAATATAAATTATAAAATTAATTGAAGAAGCGACTTTATGTAATAAGAAAATTAAATGTTTTAATAAATTAAAGTAATCTCGATTAAAACGTTAAATTTACTAAGAATATATTTTAAATGATGCTTGTGATGAACTTATGATAGAGTTGCGGATATATGAACTTTGAAATATTCAAAACAAATAATTATTACTTGCATACAGTATATATTTTTCTGTGTGTAAATATATATATATATTGTGACATTTGAATTGTATATAGAAAAAAAAAACTGAAGTAAAATTGACATAAGCTTTAATAAAAATCTTTATGTTTTTAGGCTTATATGAGTCATCGAAATACATCAAAGTACATTTAATATATATATTTGAAAGCTCTTACGCCACCACGTATCTACTTTCTCGTTCGGCTCATAAAAAAAATCCACATTTTCATTTGAATAACTTTCACTCAAAAATAATAATTAACTTCATATAAAACAGCTCTGTACATTAACGAATGTAGCACCGTTTCCAGCATCTCGGATGTCGCCTCTTTACTTTATGAAACGAGTGAATTGAAAGAACCTATTTCGCGAAATCTCAATCTCCCGATCTCTTAAAATCGGGAACTATTCCACAAAATTTTTTATTTCTCTTCTGGTTTTATCATCGCATTTCCCTTTGTTCATTTTAACAAAAAAGTCGACTGTCCTAATTATATGATTTTTCCGCCTTGAAATTGCAATGAATAGACGGAAATACAAAGAAACGATAGGAAGAGAAATTGTTTAGCAATTTGAAGACTAATTTTGAATTACGAAGATTGGGAGACCGTAATTGCGCAAAATCAATTCCAGACATTTCCTTCGAATTCACTCCTTTCTTCGTAGACTCTTTAGTCTATAAAATGTAGACGTAATAAATTGATCATCGATCCTCTCTCCCTTTACGCCTGCACCCGCGAGGTCGCGCGCGTGACACCAACGCGATCCTCTAGCGAGCGACTATTTTACATCTATTAGCGTCTTCTCCGGATTACTAGTTCTGCTGTTTGCCGGCCTCATGAGGCAACACGACGCGCTTGGTGAGATCCGGCGGCGCGTCGTAGCTCTGAGAACCGCGATCGTCGCCGCGGTCCAGGGTCAGCAAGCTCCTTGATGGACTTGGCGAGATCAGGCATTCGTGAATGAAGCTGCACACCGTGTTCACGTAGACGTCGCGGTAGGTCGTGTAGTGCTTGACATGCGGCGAATTGGTGAACAGGACGAGCTGCACCCTCACACCCCTCTCGGCCCTCCGACTGGCGAACTTCTCGACGTCCTGATGAAAGACAGAATCTCTCTTGTAACAAGATTCTTCTCATTACATCTAGGATTATAATAATGATAAGGTACATTCAATTATTAATTTTAAAGGATATTAAAACAACATTTTCAATATTTTTTTAAAGCACATTACCTTTCTATTTCTATTTGTTTATTTATACAAATTATTTTGGCTCTAAAAAATGTTGAACATCCAATTTAACAAAAATTATTTAAATAACGTAATCACATTACGTTAAATTATATCACTCAAATATGTTAAAAAATTTAACACAAATTTTAACAAATATGTTTTACTGTACAACAGTTACATTGCTGAGTGTAAACATTAATGTTATGTTACTGTTAGTATTTATTGCGGAATTAGCATAAAAAAAATGGAAACTTACTGACGCTGGGATCAGAGTGTCGCTATTGGAGTAAAGGAACAGCTGAGGCCAAGAATAAGCTTCCTCCGCGAGAGCGATCGGGTTCGTCGGAATAGGCGTTCTGCTGAAAGCCTGCGCAATTACCTGACGATCATAAATCGACATATAAACTGTACAGCGTCGGTACAGCTCTGAAATGATCCGATCTATGGACATGATATGGTACGCCGCCCTGACAAACATATGTTTGCGATGAGATCGTGTCGGACGTGTTCGGAAATTAATGAAGATTACGATCGTTTCATGCTGGCTTAATGTTCATTGAGACAATGAGAATCATGGAATGTCAACATGTTGTTCGTTTACCTCGAAGAACCAGAGTACAGAGAGGAAGAACGTGATGACGAATGACATCGGCAGGTTTGTGAGGGGGTTACCACCGATAATCGCGCTGATTGCCTTGAAAAGTGCTGTCAGTCTCCTCTCACCGGGTGCGCTGTCGAATATCACTCCCCTGACCTGAAATTCCAATCAGAAATTCTTATATGTCGACAGCAAATAAAATAATTTTATAGGATGATTATTCTGTACACATTCTCTATCTTCTTCATTTTAAATGCTTTACAATTTGTGTCTGGAACAGAAAATGTATGAGAGAATTTTTTCTTAGAGTTTACTCTGAAAATATGGGACAACATTAGGGAATTTTTTCAATAACGTGGATTCAAATATGGATGTGGTGAACGCTAAAGTCATGCTATCCTTTTTTTTAATTAGTTATTAAGAAGAAGATAACATGACCGTATCTGGATAAACGATATTTCGAAGAATTTTATGTAAATTTTTCTCATTCATTAATAAAACTACAATAAATAAATTTGATTAATTTTACTAAAGTGCAGTAAAAATCTTTAAAATATTGTTATTGTTAATTATCATATTTTCAAGGTGAATTTAAAAAAATAATTCTCTCCGTGTAGAATACATAATTTTACACGATACATTTTTGTATGTATGACTGCATTTTAAAGTATTTTATGTTAATATTTTTAATTCTTTAATTTTTTTTTTTTTTCGTATTACACAATCCAGCAAATTTCAATTAATAAAGTAACATAACTATTAATTATAAGTTTTCTACTCAACAATGTAACTGTTTATAAAATATAATTTATAATATAATATAACTTATAACAAGTGTTATATTACAATTTGTCGAGTGGGAAATTATAATTAACAGTTATGTTAGTTGTTAGGTACTTTCTAGGTTGTGTAATGAGAGAAATAATATAGGAATTGGTATACAAATATGTGTAAAATATACACTAAAATACATCGTGAAATATATTAATACATACAGCGTACATGACATATAAAATTGTAAGTAGAAATGAATGTAAAATATTTGGAAAAGAGATCTAACGCAAATGTATGACGGTGTGATTTCAAATTTAGTTCAATTAAAATTCAAAATAGACTTCTACAATTTTATACATTTAAAACACGAAAAACATTTAAAAAACTAAAAACCCCCGTATATATAAAATATATTAAATATAATTCTACACAGTATAATTATACTTAATGTAGTTAATTAATGTAGTTAAATTATGCTAAGTATAATTATGCACAGCATACTATTAGTTCTGATACGAATTGCAGATTGTCGGACTTGACGTAAAGAGATTTTCGTCGCAACGAGGCGTCTACCTTGAACGGAGTATTAGCCCTCTGCATCGCGAGGCTGATGTGCTGATACAGGAACGCGCCGCCGTTGCTGAAGACGTGAAAGAATATGGGATGCTCGTCCAGCCGCTCGTCGGTGATCACCTGCAGCAACCGCTTGCCGATGTAAGGCATCTTGTCCCGGCGCCAGAACAGGTATTCCACTGGCGCTGTATAACGCAGCGTGATGCAACTATATATGAGAATGCAACGCGAAAATTAATTATTAATCAGGAGATTAATTGTATTTCGAGCGGCGTTGAACAATCGATCGCTCTTTGCAATCGAATTAATCGATAACATGAGCGTATCCGATGCGTCATATTGTACTCACAAAAATGGAGTATTTCCGGTTCTACATTATGACTGCATTTTCGATTTCAAGTATTCTCTGACTTCGCATTACGCGAGACTTATTACGTATTAGAAATAAAATCCTGCTTCGAATTCTATCTATAAATTGTCCAAAGTGAAATTGCGTAAGAACTTTGTTGCGTTGTACGACAAATCGAGATGACTTCGTTCTTTCGCAAAATCATTCTCACGGATTCTACGCCATTTATGAAATGCGCACCCGGTACGCACGCGATTGTTTGGAGAACTACAGAATTAGATATAGTTTTTTTCAACACAAAGATTTTCGATCTCCTAACTAAATGCGTATCAGCTCGATCACATGCGGCATCAGCGTGTATTGAATTACGCGATATATTGGTAATCTAGAATACCTCTTATCTTCGTAGATCGAGCTGTATTTAGCCAAGTATCGGTCTTGACAGCCGGCCCATCCTAGCAGGATCACAACCGGCCGCTTGTCCTCCTCGTACACGAATACGAACTCCTCCCGTTGATTCTGTCCACCTGCGGTCAACGTCTGATCCTTCGGGGACGGTGGAAACGACGGGAACATGATGTAATAATCCAGATCCTCCTGCTCGCTCATCTCGTCCGATCGCCGTGCCTCCTGTTCACGAGGACGAAAGGGGAGAGAGGACAGAGACAGAACAAGAGAGAGAGAGAGAGAGAGAGAGAGAGAGAGAGAGAGTGAGAGGAAGAGAGGATGCAGTCGGGGGTGAGGTAATGCGCCGGGCATGAACTAGCTTCGCCGGGAGGGTGACTTCTATTCTGCTTGAACTCGAGTTTGCGTCGTTCGAAACGCGCGAACCCACTCGGGAATCGATATCCGAGGGAGTTACAGGAGCTAGGTCGAGGATAACGGCGCATGTGGACGTCCACGTCGCGCGTATGCACATGCAGAAGTGCATACGCAAGAGCGTAGGACCGAATTCGCGAGGGAAAAACGTTTATTACTTTTTAATACATTATTTGCATATCGAAAAATAAAAGTAACGCAATTTATATATTTATTCGGAAAAATAATGCAAATAACGTAAATAAATAGAAGAAATTAGTGAATTGGGAAATTCATAAAAGATGGATTTAATAAAGTCAAAATTTTGAGACTTTAAGAATTCAATCGAGCCTGTGATTTTCCACACGTATAATTATCCGATCATCTTTTTAAATTAATTAATAACTTATTAGTGAATGAAAATTACAAAAATAAGTGAATTTTTGAGAATATTTAAAATTTCATTAGCTTGTTAACACTTAAGTCCAGTCCCACAATTTACGATTAATTCTTAATCGAGGTTCAACTATTCCTTATTTTAGAATTGAAAAGAAATGAGAAATAAATTGAACTTCGAATAAGGGTTACTGTGAGTTATAGAACTGGGCCTTGTGAATCTATTCATTTCTATAATTTTTATCAAGTTGTCTGATACACAATCGAACCTTGGAATAATTTGAATGAACATTTTGTCCCGCTCATTTGAAAGATCGAAAAGAAGGAATCTGTAAATAGCGTTCTGATGGTAAGAGCCCATTCTTGCCGCTTTCCAATTCTCCGCGATATCTTCTGATCTCAAGCGAGTGGCGCCAACTGCGGATAGCACGCGAGGCCGTAGAACAGGTTGCCGTCAAGCAGGCGCTTCGCTGAACCATTCGCAGCATCCGGGAGCTGCGCGCGAGACTCGTAACGCGCGGGACCAAATTGAAGCGAGCGAGAGAGTGAGAGAGAAAGAGAAAGGGAGGAGGTAGAGGAAGCGCGTTTCGAAACTCGAAATCTAAAGAGAAGCACTCAGAGCCACGCGAGCGGCCGCGCGATACAGTACAAGTATTCGGATGCCGGTGTGAACGACGTCACGTTATGTGCATCGAAAAACGTGCGAGCCATGCGAGGCTCGCTTGTGCCGTCTTGTTTCTCGTGGCGATTACTCTGCCGTTCGGTGAGTGCATTTTCATTTTTTTTTTATTTCAGACCTATAAAAAATACTCCGATTTTTCTATTTGTGAAGAAATATTTCTTGAATATATTATTCGTTATATTATTAATTCTCTTAATTTATTTATGTGATTTAATACAAAATAACATAACATATTTATATAATGCATGTGTAACCGATATTTCATGTTTATTGAATAAGCTTTGTTCAATATTGTATAACGTTGTTGATTTAGTTGCAAATAAAATTCGTGCGGTAAACAGGTATTCAATTGAGTAACTTTTAATTACATACATATATAAATTTATATTAATTAAATATTTTTAGTTTATATATTGAATTAAATTATTAATTTTAATCGGTTTTAGTGATAATTAGTTAAATTGTTATTATGTAAATTACTTAAATTACTATAAATTACGTTAATTGAGAACATATTATATTCATATGTAATCATAATTACATATACATTAATTATGCATATAGATTGATTATGTTATTCAATAAACACAGCTTTTTGAAGGATTAGCTGTACATGTAAAATTAATACAATAGTGATCGATTACGTCGTCTAGTTTTTTACAAATGATAATCAATTCAATGATCAATCTTCGAAGCACGCAAGATGATTCAATCTTGAGCACGTCAGCCTATGTCTGCGTTTTAATTTATATGGCGCGCTTGAAGAACAGGAATAAAAAAAAAAGAAATATGTCTACGTTCGCGTCCGAGATAAAGCTTAAAAACCGAGACGAGACGTTTACCTCGTATTTTAAGAAGAGATGGGGCTATGAATAAAGAACGTTTAAGAGACCGTGATAATATGTAAATTTTGTCTCATAGTTTTTAAAAACCGCGTTACGAACGTTCTCATCCGAAATTAGCCAACTGAGAATCCGCTTCTCATTACTTCACTTCGCCGCGTTACATTATCTTGTAGAAAACACGCAAGAATTATCATTTCATTAGATTTTATCTGTTAATCGGAAACCGCCGTGCGGTGCAGTAGTACAAGTCAGTAATAAATCGTACATTCTAAGGACGACGAATTATTTTGGCGTAAGGCAAGACTCTTGAGATCTCTTCTACAAAGATTCCCTCGTCTGCGATGGGACGGAGAAAAACGACGTAATGGAGCGGCTATCTTACATTAAATCCTCTTGTACTTTCATTCCTTAAAGCGCGAAGAATACGCCTTCCATACGACGTCTCCTCCACCTGCGACGCAGCGGAATGGAGAAGAACGGTGTAATAGAGCGGCTATCTCACATTAAATCCTTTCGTACTTTCATTCCTTAAAGCACGAAGAATATGCCCTTCTTATACCACACCTCTTCCATCCGATGGCTCATATCTTAAAAGTGAAAAATAGTCCACTACATCTCCAGGGGAAATTTCCTCGTCGCACAACGGCAGAAACTCCATTCCAACCACCAGGGTTTTCACCTTTACGAAGCGCGAGCGACTTGAAGCGCGGTCTGTTAATTTTCACAATGCATTGTGGACCGCGCAGTCACAATGAAATGCCAGTCCCCGGCTCTCGCCCCGGCGTCTTTCTATAGCGTGATGTAATTAGTTTTGTCGCTGGACGCGTATTAGCAGATTTACGAATTAACATTAAGTGGATTCTCTCTCTCTCTCTTACTCTCTTCGTCTTTTCCTGCCTCTCTATGTATGTGATCCACTTAAACAATGAAAAAACAATGAGCGCCGGGCAATCTAACTTCGCCACTTAACTCGTTTACGATTTATGCGGTTGTTCGCGCGGTTGGTACATTCGCACGTAATTACGTCGTTGCATATTCTCCGTGCAGAACAGGATTAACAAAATAGCGCAAGATTTACAAGGGATGAAACGCATGCATACTGTTTCTACAGTACTTTTTACTCATTTTAGTGCGCTCCACTTATGGCTTAAATGGAGTAATATCGTCCATAAATATCGCAGCGACGACGTTACATAAAACTTCAAAATACGTTTGAGAGAAAGATCTAAATATTTGGAGTGTAATTGAAACATAATATTTGTGCATCTTTTCCATTGTTTCTAAATATTTGTATGATCGCTCTACTGCAATTTGATCGTTTAATTAAAATGACGTAATCGTATAAATACGAAGAAATAGAGAATACACTTAAGATTCTTTATAATCATTCTCATTATATTAATAAACTCTTGCGCAAGATCTATAATTCACAGTTATGACGTAACATAATCTCCTCATAATCGGTTTTTCCTATATTCGTCTCTGTAGACAGCCGTCAAACATTCAATGAATTATTCAGTCGAAGGGATGAGCTTAATGCATAATGTGGAATAATTATAGAAAACGGGTTGCATCGTTTTTCATCGATCGTAGGGATATTCTTTGCAGGGATTATTTATCCTTTTATGAGATAGAGAAATAGAGAAAGAGAGAGAGAGAGAGAGAAAGGGAAAGAGGGAGGAAAGTCCTATTGGTCGAGCTCCGACGCCCCGGAAATTCATTTCGTTCGATTGGCAATGCAACATTACCGGAGGTAATCTCGTCGTCCCCAGTGTCGTGTGTCGTGAGCGAAAATTGACAAGGGATTAACGATGAGGCCATGCTCCGCGCATCAGCTGCGATGCGAGCTGATGGAGAAATTCTCTCGTGATGTTCGAGCTTATTGCAGGTGAACGATAAGCGGTTTGCTAGGGAAACCCCCGAGTACCCGGGAAACTCTCTCCGAGAGTAGGCGCAGTTTCCCAAAGTCCCATTGCATGTTACACCGAGTTATTGAAAACGCGCGTCGCGATTATACGTCTCGATTTGAAATTATTCCCGACCGTTTACCATTTCCTTGCGTTTTCGGATCGCAATCAAAAATTGATCGTCGTACATATGAAATTCAGATTCGCTTCCCGATGAGGGAAACCCGAGGACCTTTCCCAGGACGCGTCGGGTTCGCACCCACTCCGAGCTTGCGGACCGAGGTTGCCTCTTGCGAAAACTCGATGTAACTTTAAAGGTGATGACCCGTGAATATTACAGATGCGAAATGTTGCGCTGGGATATCGCGTACACGTGAGTGAGCGTGCGGCAAATGAAAAATTGTCGGTGCGCGCACCGTACCGCCGAAATGTACTCATTTATTCACGCTCATGCGCCGGCATAATGTGTCATACATTATGTTATTCTTGTCGAGGCAATGTGAAAATAAATGTGAAACATTCAAGCGTCCCGATTGCTGATTTAGGCGACGCACCCCATTAAAGATTTAAAACAGCTTCCCCTAAAACCGCTCTGTATTTGTAGTAAATGGTATATAAATGTAAATCCATATAAATGGAGAATATACTGCCTATACGATTCTGAATGCATTTGCGTTGGTCAATCAAAATGATAAAAATCAGAAAGAGCGGTGCGATTTACATTCAGTGGAATATATTATAACAACGTCGTTTACCACTGATTGAATTTAATTAAACTTTCGCGATAGCATCACCACTCTGGTGGTCGCGATATTACGATCGGTGGTATTACGATAGAGAAACGAACGAATTACTCTCTGCTGCCTAAGGCGAAGCTTAGCTGTTCGCTCTAATTGTTTCTAAAGTTGAAACAGTTCCTCTTTATTCCGCTTTTGTCATGTGTGTTTTCTGTTCCTTCATTCTTCCTTGATAATAGACTGAAAAACAATCGGTTTATAAATAAGCCTTGTAAAGATACTTATCGATACAAATATCGAGGAATATACCTCATATACACATTTCTATATCAGAATAGAATTTTTATTAATAATTTTATGAATAATTTTAAGTATAAATATAGAAAATTAAAATTTAAGTATAAATCTTCACGTAAATCGAATATATCAGTTTTACAATTCTCGATGTATTATTTGCGTTGGTCAATCAAAATGATAAAAATCGGAAAGAGCGATGTGATTTACTTGTGTTCGTGCAATACGAAAAAACATTTAAATCAAAAATATGCATAAAATACATATAATTTTAATTTAATAATATTATTATTATTGTAAATTTAATTTCAATGTAAATATAAATTATATATACAAATTTGATTTTACATAAATAAACATATATACATACACACATATATATATATATATATATATATATATTTAATATATACATATAAAATATGTATATATTTAAATTTATTACATATTTAGATACAGACACAAAATATTAAGAGTGAGTTCTCTCTCTGCGGGATAATATCTCCTTTGGAAGTACTTTTTGCACGATTATCTGCATTCATTAATGTTTTCAGCTATAACGGTAATAACGAAGAAAGTCGATTATCGCTAAATTATACCAATTGCCACTTGATATCGCTTAGATTAGATTTAAGGATGCCTCTCTCGACGAGTTTTCTTCGACAATGGTAAAGGAAAATGCGGCCGGTACCGCCTCTTCTCTGAATCGAGAACCTCGTAAAAGTTTCGAGTATAATCTACCGTGAAACTTTTCGGGGCATCTCATAGATTTCCCTTCGTTAGCGCGTTGAAGTCCGTATTATAGCTCGCGAATGGAAAAAATTGCAAGTTCAATGAGAGGAAACTTCACGTTTCTAAAATGAATAGACAAAATGTTATCACTAAAAATTACTTCCCTTACGTGCGCTACTTCCGAAAGAGATTTGCAAAAGATCCTTTACATTCAGCGCATCCGTCAGTTGCATTCTTGAACGGTAGAAAAATTTGAAAGACGTCTAAAGAACGTCCTTCGAGAAATTAAGATATTTCTCTCTCGTCTTTTAGAGATCGCCCAGCCATCCTTCTGCTTCCTCCTTCCTCGTTCATTCCCATCAACTCGATTTTATCGCCATCTTCGCGCATTAAAGAATTTCCATATCGAGCGGATAGTACGCTCGACAGAGTGAAATGACGGGCGGGGACCGATGACTTCCGGGGTTCCGTGTGGTAGTTTCATTGTAGTAACAGTCCAAGTTTCGACCCAACTCGTGGCACAAATGTGCGCGAGGCTCCGACAAACTTCACAATAGAACTTCCGCATTTTCGCCTCGCTGACTGCATCGCCCGCGGAGATGCAGTCGTAAGAAGAGCGGCACTTCACCCCGTCCATCTCACCCTTATTTTCCTGCCACGGTCAATCGAAGGTGCGTTCCATTTGGCGATTATAGCTCGCGAACGTTATTTGTCCTTGTTTAATATTTCATAAACAACAAGGATGAAATGATTACATGAGCGTTGCGAGCATCAAGTGGAACACAATCCAAAGTTGGCTCTTAAGATCGAATTCCCTCGTGTTTACAGGACTCTGCCAAAATGCACGTGGTACGTCCGGGGACAGGATGGTCTCGAATCGTTCCGGTGACGGGTCGCACACTTTGGAAATCCGTCGACAGTATAGGTAAAGTATCGCCGCGATCTCCCTCGAGTTGTAAAACCTGCTTGCTCGCTGACTTTTCTTCTGGATGTAACGCGATGCAGGGAACGCGAGAAACGAGACTCTTTACGAGGCTCCAGCGATGCTCTCGCTTCACAATGACGTATGCTTTGTCGTATAAATCTGCGTATCCGGTCGGATATCACAAGGGAAGTCTTTAATAGAATTACACTGTAATTATAGCTCGGAATTACAAAGGTCTATCAGAACGGTAGCGTCAAAGAAGCGCTTTCGAAATACCACCAACTGGTCGACGATTAATCCTGTAATGTTAAGGAAGGAATATTCACGGATAGAATGATTTTGCTTACACTATCTAAAAATTTAAATAGATATAGATTTAAAAATAATTTTGTTGGACGTTCGAAATAATTATGTCGGATGCCCAAACTGGTTGCTAGATATAAGATTAAGCAAAATCGTTCTGTCGGTATAGGAAAAAATTCAATTGCTGATGGTACATTCGTTTAAATATGTTTTACTTACATGTGCAACTTGTATTTACATCTATACTATATTTTTATAAATGTATTCGACATCCTCTTATTATTTTCCTTTTCTTAAACAAGCAAGTTACATACAAATCGACAGAAATATAAAAATATTTTCTCTTGAAACAAAGTCTAACAGGGTTTAAATGGGACTCTTTTAGAGTCTGGAAACAGTGAAATTGCGCGACATGGTTTCTCTTTGTTCTCTCGATAATTTATTTAGTAGACTGAACAGCGTCTCTTAGATCCCTTGTTTTTTACGAGAGCAAAGATGGTTAGAGCTGTTGTTATCCGCCAGCGGGGACGCATCTTTTGAGGGAATGGAGACTCTCAAGGAAAACAGAAGAACGCTCTCGTCGCGGGGCGTTATCAAGGAGCCAGAGAAGACGGAAGCGGAAGCGAAAGCAGAGGCCCGCGGCGATGAACGTGGGGACAAACACCTCCTTTTGTCAGAAAATGGTGCGAAAATTCTGCCTCGGCGAAACGTAAATGTCAGTGAGTAAAATTGTCTTTCCCTAATGTTAACGGGAAACGTATATTCTGGCTAAATCAGTTCGTGGCAAGGCGAACTCGCAGAGCAAGATACAAGACATTCGTTTCTAAGCGAATTTACGTTCCGGAAATTTTTCATGTCGACGTAAACACGTATATTATCTCCGTATTTTATGTAAAACTTGAATGGAAAAAGTTTTCTCAATCATTAATCGTACGTACCTCCATTTAATTTATGATATGAATCGACATATCCTTGAAGATCTACCTTCGCTATTTGTTCGACAGCGACTTTGAGTAAGCAACAAGAGGGCAACTTCGGCAGTCGGACGCGCAAAAAGCGCCGTAGGGGCAAGGAGGAGCCGGGAGGTTCCGATGTTAAGGACCGTCTGCACGAGATCACTGAGGACAGTCGAGAGAACGAGATAATGGGCAAGCGGGATCGATCGCCGCGGAAGAGGAGCGACTCTTTCTCAAAGTTGCGGCCGAAGAATCGAGAGGCGCGAAAGTCTCGTGCGGAACGACGAAGGCGGAAAAAGGACAAAAGAAAGGAGCGAAATAGAGAAAGCGGGAAGGATACGCGTCGGAATGACAGACGACAGGATGTCGCGCGACGAAAGCGCAAGAGGAAGACGCACGATGGCGGACTGAGTGGACGTGTCCTCGATAAACTCGACTTAGCCGGGACTAACACGTCCGAGGTGACGATAGAAAATTCGTCTAGTTTCGCCCCCGATCGCGCCTCGTTGACAGAAGCCATCGTCACGACGACGTCGTCGAGTCTTCAACGTCATCCAACTCTCGAGACGACGAGAAGACTGACGAGAACGACGCCACGTCGTGGCGTTTACGCAGCCGACACGGTGGAGAGGGAATTCTCCAAGCAGCTCGAGATGGAGATCTCCAAGTCTGCCTTGAAGGACTCCTCAATTCTGGATGAAGGTATTTTCGATACCCCTCCGAAGAAATCGACTGAACGGAATGCAGCAGCAAAGGAAGTCAACGGGAAAAGCGTGAACCAGGATGCTGTCGCTTCGTTGGAGGACAAAATTGATTTCAAGAGCTCGCATTACGACGCCGAGAGGATGCTGGGTTATTCGAGGACCGAGGAGGATCTACCGATTCTGGATCTAGAGAACGAGGTACTGGAGAGGACCCTGAAGGACTACAACGCGTACATGACGTCGCGGCTGAAGCCGTTGTCGTTGCCGCGTTACGACGAGCTGCCGATCCGTCGCTCCAGCAATCATCCACCGAGGAAGCCGATAATTAATTCCGAGGAGAGCGTCGAGGAGATCGGCGACGGAAACACGGAAGTCACAGACGTAACGGGAGCGATACAGGACGACAGCAGCACGAAAGGGGACTTATCTTGCATAAACGGGACGTTCCTACCGGCGCCTCTATCTCGTCACGCGCTGATCAAATATGTAAAGTAAGTGCTCTCCTTCTATCATCCATAATTCAATACTCGGTATTCGATGTCAACGATTTATACACGGGAAAAAATAGGTTGGGTGACTCAGCAAAGCTATAGCTTGCTGGACGAGTTTAACATCTATAACTAAGAAGATTCGATGATTCAATAAAGAAATTATGTCTGTAAACAATTATAAGTATGCTAATTCAGCTAATTCTTTGTTATGAAGACTGTAACAAGTTTTCTTTGGCAAGAAAAATACACGCGCCATCTTAGCTAATATAGGTTTGTTAAAAATTTTGATCTATATTGAATTGGTTTTCATAGAAAATTATGCTTTGCTGTATTAATAAATTTGTTGTATTATTACAATAAATTTTACTTATAATCTCTAATTTTATTCAACTGTATGACTTGTTATTTTAATAGAAAACGGGCTGCCCGCATATTAAGGCTGTAAATTTGCTGAATCAGTGAAGTTTTTAGTTATTTTAATCATGTTTTTCCGTGCACGAATTTAATATAAGACATGCATGAAATTTCCCGGAGCGATTGATGTTAATTTTAATCTTAAGTTTTCCGTTTTCAAATTAATTTCTCTTTGACTAAAATATCAATCAAACAAACATATTTTAATCATTAATTTCAATGAAGTTGATTGATTTCTATTTAATTAAGATGCTAATAAACTTAAAGTAATTTGTATCCTATGTAATTAATATTGTAAATATCTAATATTGAAAATCAACGAGGATTTATACAGAATGAAGATAAATTCATTTGAATTTCCGAAAATGACGGAAAATCCTTTCCTCGCGACGAGTTTTCACATTAAAGTCAAAATATATATCCCAATTGCCATTTAGCGTTAATACCAGAGTCTTCCTGAGAAAATAGAATTATCGCAAAAATAACTGGCTGCGTTGACGTCACAATTAAAGGTCCTCGAACCCGGGCCACGAGTATTTGGAAGCCGATTACGAGTGTGTGCCAGGCTATGGTATGGTATCCTCGGCGAGCCGATTAGTCTGCAGAAATCGTCAGTGGGTCGGACAGGTGCCAAAGTGCGAGATCAAGCAAAACCCGAACAGGATGTGCGCCGAGGCATCCTGCGAGCACGTTTGCAACGAAATTAACGGGCGTCCCGTCTGTTCCTGCTACGAGGGATTCAGGTTGGACGGCCGCAAATGCGTCGGTGAGCACGATTTCCCCGTGCGAATAATTATCATTAATGGACACAATTTTTGGAGATTTTTGGAGACGCGCCAACTTCGTCCACGTAGGCCAAAACTACAAGTTTTTATTTCAGTCCGTCTAGTTTGACTTTACATATTTATGTACTTTAGATACTTTTACTTTTAGATTGATTTTCATTTGGAATCTTTATCTCAATATTTTATTTTCTTTGCGTAAACGCCATCTATTTATCGCAATTAAAGTGATCCCAGAGTGGTAATTACATCTTACTCAAACTTCGAAGTATCTTATGAAGTCAATTAAGTATGCCTTTGCGAGTAAATCATGGAGGTTAGCAGCGGATGAAACTCGCGATGTTTCTTGTTTAGATATCAACGAGTGTTTACTGAACAACGGTCATGGTCCCTGCCAGGACACCTGTCGAAATCTCATAGGAGGCTATGAGTGCTCCTGCGAGAATTTGCAAGACGCGTCGCTAACTGCCGACAATCACACATGCGAACGTAACAAGCACACTGGTCCATGCAGTGTTAACAACGCCGGATGCTCCCACACGTGTCTGTCCACGATGGGTCGAGTGTTTTGCCTTTGCCCCGACGGCTTCATGCTCGAGGATGACTGGAAGACTTGTCAAGGTAATTGGACGCCGGTGAACGCTCGATTAAGAGACTTCGCTCTTGTATACAATTCACTTTTGCTTCCTTTTTTTATTTATGCTTTGACATTAACTCAAGCTCGTAAATCTGCGAGACGCTGCTGGTCGACGTGATATTTTATGGATGATTATATCGCAAGTCTAAGTGTAAAAAGTGACTTCAGTATATGTATGAGATTAGTTCCGTATATAAACAACATACACATACACATTTTTACCAGCGGATAGGCAGTTCAGTGATGCCTTGTTTTCATAAAAAATAGTAGTCTGCTGCTAATTGCGCATGAATGTACTGTCACCTCTATACTGGTATCGTCCTCGAATCTTCCCAATCCTTTTAGCGGTTCAAATAAATGATAATCGCGTTGAGACAAATCTTTCCATATGATTATCATTTGTTTGGACTATTGAGAGAAAAGTTGGGAGGATAATACGATTCATGAACGATACCAGTGGAGAGAAATTCTTGCACAATTAGCTGCAGAATAACCTACCATTTTTTATGAAAACTGGATCGCCAAACTGCCTATCCGCTAGCAAAAATATATTAATGTAGTAGGGTAGAAAAATAATTTGTTTTTTTTTATATTTTTATTCTCGTCCAATAAATAATTAAAAACATTCTCGTTTATATTTGATCCACTAATATAATACGAGTTCTCGTATTATATTATATTCTATACTAAAATGGATTTATATATTTAAAGTATGATGCAATTTTTATACGGAAAATTAAATTACACTATATTGAAGTCACTTTTTTATGGACTTTCTATAATAGGCTGTTAGTACAATAATAGATCGGATGTCAAGGCGAGTTATAAGTGAGTCAATATACTGAAAAAAGATTTACTAAATCTCAATACATATTTCTTTGAATAATAGTAACAAGTAAACATTTATTACTTATAGTAAAAAAAATATTTATTTGATACAAAAATTGTAGTTAAATAAAATTAATGGTTCTTGCATTAAATAATAGATAACTATAACTAACCAATCGTATAGTAAATATAGTATACTGTCATTTGTCTTGAGAACTATCATCTTTCTAATTGATTAAAATATTGTAAAGTAACAATCTATGATTAATTCTGACAAGTTTCCTAAGATTTATGATTCTAACTTTCCATTGTGGTATGAGTGATGAATAACGGTTTATAGAAAATCCATTATATGCTTGGATTTGCAGTGTAATAATGATAATTTCGATCACTCGCATTATAGTGAATTAGTACATATTGAAGGTCGCTTTGTATAAAGTATCTAAATATGTGACAATATAATTAACTTTGATAAATTAATAGATCTATTTTAAATAAAACCTGATAATATATATCATTATTGAATCATTATTGAATGATAATATATATCATTATTGAAATTTGATCGTTTAAAATATTTATAAGTATGACTTAAAGATTTAATTTTGCTAATTTTATAGCAGCTTTCAATATGTACTAATCTAGTGTAATAGAAGTGACAGAATTCACTCAATAATTCAATGGAATTTTTGCGATGACTCTCAATCGCGATAAAACGCACTTAGTCCAGATTTTACGCGCAAGCATTCGCGGGATGTCGCTTGGCACGACACTTTCGTAGCAGGGAACAGCAGGGAAACGTATTGGGAGACGTTTGACAAATGACGATCATTTCCCGTAGACGTGGACGAATGCTCGGTGCCGGATCTTCAGACGGAGCTGTGTCGCTACGGGTGCATTAACACTCCTGGTTCCTATCGATGCGCAGAACCTATGGAGCTGAAGGATCAACCGGTCCTGGACAGCCTGTCCATCACTTGCCTGCCGGGTTACGAGCAGACCTCCCACGGGTGCATCGGTGAGTCGGATAATGGAAAATTTCCGATTTTCATCCTCAAGAATAGGGGAAATTTATTTCGCCGGCGTGTTAATTTATGCGTTAGATTAACCAATAAATTCTGTTCGATAATCGAGGCGTTGAGAGATAATTTTTGTATTAACCCTCCGTAATCTAACGTTTTTTTTTTCCTAGTCCAGCCGAATCAATAATGTTCGATTGTGTTTTTTAAAGAAGATTTTTTTGGGCTCCAAAAAAATTTGAAAAAATTCTGATATACTCTTTTAACACTCAAAAATAAAATTCTACAATATAATCCGAAACGATTCTCACTTTTTTTGTACGCCGAATTGAAGATCATTCAGAATTCGCTTGGATTATTAAAGTCCCGATTGATTTATGATGGATTAATTTTTAAAAAGTGATTAATAACGATAATAAATCTTTAATAATTTTACGAAAATTCCTTGCGTCTCGCTTTTGTTAAAAACTACTCGAAAATGTGGAAACGAGATTTTGACATTAATTTCAATGAGACTCGTGTCTGACTGCATCTCGAGTTTATTGTTAGACGACGCAGGTACGCGCACGAATTATAACAGTGCGGATGAATCCACTTTGCAAATTTGCGTCTGTTAGGACGGCTGCTTAAGTCAGGAGTTAAGCTAATAAGTTCTCGTTAATAAGTCAGAAGCATCGTGTTACCGTTAGGAATGGAGGTGTGATCTTCCGCGACGTGTACACGAGAACTTTGTCAGAAACGTCATTACCCTATATGCCTAAGCTTCGTGCGTTATTATCTCGTCAAAAATAATTATAATTATAATTTATAAGCAACATGTAGAGTTCTTCAATTCTTTTTGTCATCCCTTACATCCTGTATTTCTCAGTTTTCACCTACAAAATTGTGAATCCTCGACGATTGACACCATTCCTCATGATATTTTTTTTTTATTGTGGCCGCGGTATTTCGTTTAGCGGAAAGCTCACGTTTAAGTTCCTTCGATCGCAACATCCTGGACAATTCTCTCGTACGTTCCCTTCGACGAAAGCACGCAGCAGCTTCAGTATTTTCTCGAGGAAATCCGAGTTGGCTCTTACTCCTTTTTCCGCAAGACGGCGAACGAAGTACCTCGTCGAATTGTAACCCCACAACTCCGCAAGGACGATACCTATATCACCATCAGTTGCTTTTGGATAGAGAGAAAGAGAGAGAGAGAGAAAGAGAGAGAGGGGAGAGGGAGAGGGAGAGGGGGAGAGAGAGAGAGAGAGAGAGGAAGAAGAAGAGAGAGAGTCTTTTCTTTTCCGCCAATCGTGCATTCCTCGGGAGAGTAACCTTCTTAGG